>Ga0315338_1000493_pt1 | contig 87669 bp, 83 predicted proteins | sample ASW8metaG_FD_204518 | JGI IMG/M metagenome (GOLD analysis project Ga0315338, IMG submission 204518) | Ammonia-oxidizing marine archaeal communities from Monterey Bay, California, United States - ASW #8 | ecosystem: Environmental > Aquatic > Marine > Coastal | place: USA: California | collected...
CAAAAATGGATCATCAAACCTAAGTTTGAAACCCCGATGCTCAATTTTAACGACTCAGGTTCACATCCCATTAGCGATGCGGAAGGTACCCTCACTCTCCCCGTCTTTGCATCAGCCTCCGTCCCCCGTGGAATGTGGCATCAGTTTGGAACTATTCCCGACTCTACAGAAAAGGGTGTTTTTGTGGAAATAGGCGATATTCCCCCTACGTGGCTACAACATCATTGGAAAGTGGTAAACGTCGATAGCCTATACAACAATAATTCAGCAAATGCTTTAGGACCCCAGATGTACACCAAATATCAATCGCTATCTAAACTAGTAGGATTTGATAGAACAGAAAGCAATATACGCCTAGGAGAGCTAGCCGAGAGTCGCACCATTAAAGAGGGTGTCGTGGCGATTCCTTATATCGTTGAGAGCGTAGAAAAGCCCCAAGATGTGTCCGGTGATCTATTGTTCGAACGCAAGAAGTTTATTGAGATCCCCAAGCAGCGCTATGAAGCTGCTGTATCTTTTGCACAAGGCACTGCCGGCGGTGATTCGCTACAAGCGGCAGGACCCTCAATAAGAAAACTTATTCAGAGCATGAAGAATTTCGTGCTACCTCCACAGTTTGATTTCATCAACAATCCCACTGTTAAGCCTATTGTTATGTACATCTTTGAATTTGAATACAAGTTTGATAGAGACGATCTATCTTATATGTGGCAGAATCTCGCACCTCGCAAGTCTCGCACAATGAAGCTGGAGAAGTCTTCAATTTCTCACAACCTCATGGATCTTGAATTGCTGAACGAAGACAACATCATGGACAACGCCAATCTGCGATGGATGGTTTTTAAGGTGAAGCAGAAAGCACAAACCGATTACTACGATTTGGTTCCGAAGCAAGCCGGCGGCGCGGAAGCTCCTCCCAAAGCATCGAGAGCCGCAAATCAGGGCATAGACTCTACTTATGAAGTAGGATATAATTGGCCTTACGATTATCTCTCTTTCGTGGAAAAAATCAAAATGGATGCACAAGTCCTCTACAAATCGGACGAACCCACAGCAGCAACACCGAGCGGACCAGAAGGCGGCGGAATGCCCCTTGAAGGCACACCAGAAGCATTTACAGGGGAAGTCATCGGCGGCACATTTGGCGGCGGTGGAATCGGCGGTGGAGGCGCCACACCAACCCCCGGCGCCGAGAACCCAGGACGCTCACCGACCCGAACTCCGACAAGAGAGCGGACTGAACGTCGCGATCCCGAACCCCGAAGAGAACGACCGACTCGTACACGCCGTGCGCCTCGTCGCCGGCCTGAGCCCGGACGCGGACGCGGCGGTGGTGATGAAGGCGGCGGTGGTGATGGCGGAGGCTATGGAGGATAATCAATGGCTAAATTTCTAAACAAGAAAGAACAAGTATTCGACTTAAAGCTGACCTCCTATGGTAATTACCTTTTGTCTCAAGGCAACTTTAAGCCCGTTTATTATGCGTTTTATGATGACAATGTTGTATATGACATTCAGCATGCTGCTGGTAAAGATGGAACGGGAACCTTGGTTACTCCTCCAAAAGAATTACAAAATGATATCCAGCGCAGAATCAAGGATGAGACTGCCTATATTGAAAGCTTTGTGCTGTTTGAAGAAGTCGAACGCCAAGCACCTTTGCAGACGCATGCAGAGGAAACTCACGGAGTGACTGAATTGGACGCCGCGCTCTACGGTCAATCCTTCGAACTGGGCGCCTTGAGTGCCGAAGAAGCCGCGGTAACCCAGGCCACCTACGCCAACATGGCGAACGTTCAAATGACAAGAGGCTATAGTGGCATTTTTGCTGCCGATTACAATCCGACTCAAGAAGAACCACGTAAAGATTTCTTTAAATTTAACGCAATGATTGGCGATGCATACCTTGATGGAGATACGCAAGCGGCACCGGCATGGAAGATTGTCACGTTCCAAGGACAAATCAGTTCCTCAGCGACTGAAGATTTAAAAAATCGAGTGAAAATCCCGCAGATTGATATCGATTTAAAATATGTCAAAGAGGTCCATGATTATAACTTTATAGATACAGCCGATCCTGATAGTATTCAACAGTTGGCAAGCACTACTCAAGCTTTTAAAGATAATAAAATAATTGCATTAAGGCTTAATGACGCCGTGGTATATGCCGACGAAGTGAATACAGAACTGCTAACAGAGAATTTTGAGATTGAAGTTTTTGAAGTCGGAGAATATACAGGGGTGCAAGCAACAGGAAGTATTGAATTCAACTCTTTACCCTCCAATGGGGACACCATTACTATTAATGATGGAATTAGTGCGCAAACCTTTACTTTTGAAACAACGACCTCTGGCGATGATACTGATGTAGAGATTCAGTCCACTACAATAGATCAAGCAGATGCCTTTGTTAACGTGTTCAGTGGCAACCCCCAAACGAATCCGCCACTCGCCGGCGTATTTGCCTCCACAATGACAGCAGAAATTGTTCGAAACCCTAATGATGGCGACCAGCCAACACGAGTCATTCTGACTAATAATAAATTTGGACCCTATTACAATATTGGTATTTCTACAGATAACGCCACTGCGTTTACTATTCAAGGTATGGACGGCGGGGTTGATGGCAACAATGTGATGAAACGAAAGTTTTTTGAAAAACGAATTCCTCAAGTTCAAGATGGGTTGATGGTTTCGGAAAGACCGCCCGAAACAAGCGTGACGAGTTTAACTACATCGAGCGTAGAATATTATTTTGATGTTTTGACTGATTATGAAGTCGATCAAAGGGTGGCCTGCAAAGGGTCCGAGATCTATAATAAAGAATCTTATTATATTGATCTAGACTTTGAGTGTGAAGATGAAGCGAGCGATTTAGTTTATAATGATATTTACGGTAGAGTAACGGAGCCTGAAGTATGTCTGGATTAGTATACACTGGAGACGCAGTAAAAGCATTCGGCAAGTTTATGCCGTCGCTTGTTATTGAAAAGGTCTATATCTACGATAGCTCCCTTAAAGTACGCACAGCTATCTATTTACCCTCTTCAACGGATGAAGCACCAAGTGACGAATACTTGAATGCTCTCGAAAGCAGCTTAAACTTTTATGGTGTAATGGTTTTTGACGCGTCTAATGTAAACGCAATAATTAATGGCTCCACAACAATTTTATCATCTATTGTCAACAACGCCGAGCTTATCACTGATGATGCAACCTTCCCTGTGCATTCCAATTTTGAGCAAATAATTCCGAATTTAACCAATACAGAGCCCGAAATTGTTTATGACAACTCAGAAAACATGTTATTTAAATATTCTTTTGAGACCGATATTTACCCTCTCCATACTGCAGAAACCTTTAACAGTCGACTCCGGAGCATGAGTCAAAATACCTTACTTAAATACGGGACACTATGCTGTTTTGCCACCACTTACGATTTGTCTGAGACTACGAAGTGGATAGAGAGTTTTAATAATCTTGTCAGTACGACCAACGACCCCTTGGTCGGACACCCTATATATTTGCCTGATGCGCCCACGGCCCTTATAAAACGAAATATTGGCGATGTGACTTATGAAAACGTTTTTATTAACGGTGCCCTTAACGAGGATTCTTTAGTAGCCTATACCACTCCCACGGGCGAGTTCTATACTGGACCGGTCCTGAAATCATTAGACGGTACAGATTATGAAGCCGGCAACATTAAACCGTCCGATATTCAAGCGTCTATGCGCGGGCTTTTAGACCAATATAGTCCTACTGATGTAGAAACCGAAGTAGAATTGGCCGGAGTCGCAAACAGCGTTTCTTACATTGCTCAGACTGGCGCCAATAATTCACTTGTAGTATCTGAATTAAATAAAGTAAGAAAGTCGTTTCCTAAGCGCGGCGGAGCCACCAAGACCGGCCGGTTTTATAACGACTTAAGCACAACCTTATCATCTATTAATACGAAAATACAATCAAATGCCAAATTAAAGAAAGTATTGTATAAAAACGCCAAACTCGTAGATGCGAGAACTTTTGGAACTTTAAACGTAGGATGGGTGGCACCAGAAACAAACGCAGAATTGCAGGAAGAAGTGATCTACAGTGATCTGTTCATTACTAGAGAAATTTATAAAATCCCCGAACAATGGGACACTGAAAATGCTGACGCTTTAAATTGGGGCTATTTCTTTTTTGATATGGAGAAAGTTCTTCATCGTGATACCTACATTGCTGAATTTTTAGATGTAGCTAAAGTAGATAAGCTTTTTGGAACAGGGCTAATAAACTCCTCAGTTAAACTCTCTGCTCTCAAACTTGAGAAGAAAGATGAAACACAAATTGAAGAAGCATCGGGTTTTATAGAATTGGGCAATTTGATGACGTTTGTAAAGTTTAATATAGATTACGCTGCAGATACTGTTTCTACTGTTGAAGACAACCATTGGCCTAAAGTAGCAGATGCCACATATGCCTCCGACCCCGGCCAAGGAACTAGTGGAATAGCCTATGACTCTTATGGAGAAGTATCTCAAGGATATGGCGGGGGGACTGATTATTCATACGTCGCTTTACGCGCCATACAACTGACTCAAGAGCAAGGACTTTATAGCCAAGAACTTGGCCACGATTACCGCTTAATGGGATTTGAATTCCAGGATTATTATGAAACAATGTTTTTAAATGGCGATCCTGATGAACTGGTTGGCACCGCAGGCCGTGAGTACGAGGTAGAAATTAAGGTATGGGACTACTCAGCACAGACGCTTTATGAACTCAATCAAAACATTCAGGATCTTTTGCCAATTTTTCAAGATTATCGAGATGTGGCAGCAGACTATTGCAACTATAATGATGAAGGAGGGTATTTTAATTCCTTTTTTGAAGATTCGATGGCTTCTACTTATGGGGGCAATTTGTCCCAAGCTCCCTGGATACTGGTCCCCATGACATTCGCAATGTATGTGGACTTATTAGACAATACAGCTAGCAAGCCAATAGAACAGCTCATCGAAGACGCTTCTCTCATCTCGGAAAAAATTAGCCCCTCATTAGGCAGCTTAGAAGAAATAGAACGCTTTCAAACACAATTACAAGCTGTAGCAACAGAATTAGATGCCATTGTTAGAGACGCCCAGATGGGAGGTCAGCAGGAATTTACTTATGGAGTTACCTTAACCTATAATCAAACTTTGGATATCAGCCAGATTCCAATTTATATTTCTGCATTGCCGCCGCTGCCTGTAGATCCAAATACCGGCGCACAATTAGAACAGAATCTGTATGACACTCTTAATTTTGAGTTTGGCGTCAACTTCACCTTCGGCGAGTCGGGCGCTCTGAATGGAGATATCCGACATATTATATATTATCCGCGCCAAGACTCAATTGCAAATAATGATTTCTCTGCCACTGCGGCCGACTCATATGCCGACATGATATGTGACTTTGTAGAGGAGAATGATAGGGGCATCGGCCACGGGGCCGTCTCCCAATACTTCTGGCGCCACCCATCTCGCAACTCCATGGATGCTGTTCAAAAGGGTGATGAGATGGCCTGGGTCACCGTATACGAAAATCCCCTGGGCAAATCCGGACCTTTTGACGGTAAGGCTTACGTCACAATTAAGTTTTATGAATTTATAGACCCAACTTAGGAGATAACACATGCCAAGAAATAAAAATATAGCCAGCATTAGATTGCCTAAACCCGAACAACAGCTTGCGTTTGTAGAGGGCAAGAGAGAGGAAGTCAATTCCCCTAGTTTCGTGATCAAATCGGCCGGCCGCGCGCTCTTTCGACAAGACGGCGCTTCACCTGCACCTCCCGAAGCCTCTTTGAACCTATCCGCTTTTAACGTGTTATTTTCTTTAGGGGTCACTTTGGCTAAAGAGAAGAAAAATTATTCATTATTGGACGACCAAACCAACACCGAAGTAGTTGAAAATATTGCTATTTTTGATCCGATCTATGCAACTCTTACTAACACGCCTACGGAAGCTAAGGATAAATTTTCTAACAATAAAGATCCGTTTTATGAACTAGACGATGCATTGCCGCAAGATGAGAAACGCAGACGAGATAAGATAATCGAAGATAAGCTTACCCCGCAAGTCCAAGCGATCACTGCTGACATTATTAAATTAAACGTTGAGAACCGCAAGACCCCAACTTTAAAGCAGTTCGCAAATAATCGAGATCATTCCGAAAAACTAGAAAAGAACAAGAAAAGATTAAAATGAATATTTATAACAAAAGGACAATAAACGGATGAGTACCTATCCAAAATGTTTTCTTCCCCCTTTTAATTTTGTAGATTGTCAGGGAATTTCCGTTCCTGTTACAACCGACGAGGGACCGGATGTATCAGTTTGCCTCTCCCAAGGCGGCCAATTAGCTATACCTGGACAAGGTAGTGACGAGGGCACCGCTTCGGATTGGTATCAAGCCGGCTACTGTTCTCAAGACTTATATGATTATGCACAAGGCAATCAAGGTAATACCGCCACACCGACCAATGAACAACAGGAAGCAATTGCCGAAGAGATCAGAGAAGAAGCCGAATCTGGCGAGCCAGTAACCATCAGCAAAGAGGATGTAAAGGCTTATGAAGAGGCCATGGATGCACAACGGTCCGCGTTATTGGCCAACGCTGCTTTACCCGGCAACTATACATGGCTAGCTATAGGCTCGGACACCACACGAGGATTAATCAGCGCACCATTGAGTTTTACGTGGGCATCAGTAAACTCAGTCGGCGATGCTAAAATAAATCAACGACTAAGCGCCGGCGAAGTAGCTGTCGCTCGTCGAACGTTCTTAGACGCCGCCCAACAATACACATTCAACCAAAATGTTCTCACAGAGTACTGGGGGGTTGCGGCCGATGCGGGAAATGCTGACATATCTGTTTCGTTTGATCTAGATAACCCAAACACCAACTCAAATCGTGGCAGCTACATAGTCACCTACTCCTCTGCTGAAAAACAAAAACTACGAGATCAGTTTGGTTCTCCCAAAAACTCTACAGCCGAGTCTATCATTGATTCCGCCATAGCTGCAGCAGCAGGAAAATTATCACTTTTTGAAGGACCCCAGCGGTATAAGTCTAATGCCGTCGAAACTCCCGCATTTACTAACGCCAATCTAAGCGTGCTTACGGGCATGGAGAGTGCGCAAGGAATAGACGTCTCCTTGACTACTACTAAAACACGGATTTCGGATACCGAAACACAAGTCGAAAGCACCGTAGACTATAAAACCGGAGATATGTACTAATGACAATTTCACTTTCAGACGCGCGCACCATTACGTTTTTAGATACCAATCTGCTTTCGGGATCGGGAGAAAAATTCCGTTCAGCTATTGGGTCTTATTGGGATATCAACTCTTCTTCTGCAGAAGGAGAGGTGCTTGGCTTTGGTGAATCTAACGATGCTTATATCTATAATGGCAATACCGTAACTTATAATCTGCCTTTAGACCCCCGCATGAAGAGTTTCGATTTTAACATGTCGCTAATGGAAGAACTAGCAGCCTCTGACAACACTTTGGCTCCTGCATATAAATTCCCTGTGAGGATAGTGGGGGAACCTAATGTTATTTCGAATGATCTCGATTGGAAAGATATCGTAATGGGGGGCACCTATATGGAAACCCAATACCCCGGCTTTTTTAGCTATGGTACCTATGACTCTACCCGCTTTCAATATTATGCGCCTTACGGCAAAAAAGAAGCTAAATTGCTTCGTGGAGCCGACAACTCTAGTCCCGAGCCAAGTTATCAAATTGAAATAGGGTACAATTATCAAAATCATATTGAAGAATATGAAGCCAAAGTAGCGACATTGGGAACAGAAACGTTAATTCCTAATCTGTATTTCTTTGAGATCTTTAAAGGACAAAGCGATAATCTGGCCGATCCCAACGGGGCCCATTTTGATGTCAACCCATATGTGGTAGATTTTGCTAATCTCGGTATTTTAACGAATGAAGAACTTTCAACGTTGTATACTCCCGTTATTTCCTCCATTCTACCTCATTTTCAATTAACAATAGATGACCTTACCACCGACACTAATACCGGTATTCCTAACTCTACGGAATACATAGATAAGACTCGCGATATTCGAACATATTTGAGTGCCACCTATGCTCAAGGCAGTGTGCCAGCAAGCGCAGAAACAGAACTGCCTCGCATGCTCACCAATATTTTGCTTGATGATAAAGTATTTGAATCGGGCGGACTCATAGAAAACATGGAAGCGGATGCGAGTAAGTTTCCTTACTACATTAAGCTTGCCTTTCCAATTGACAGCAATACACAACTGAGTGAATCACCCACTGAGGGTAGCTTAAAAGATTCAATTAAGAATAATGATTTCTCGCAAAAATTTATCAAAACCCTCAAAGAAGCCTTCTTGCAAGAAGCTTCGGACATTCCTATTGAAAATATCGAGATTGTAAGATATGAAGAACACAAAACAGCCGATTGGTCGGCAGATCCCGGAAAGCAATTAATGGAGAAACGAGTTGCGAATACCACTAGCATGCGCGCAATAGATCTGCCACAGTTCTTGATGAGTTGCTATAACAACTATAATGCCGAGATACAAGATTGTTATTTCCTTGGAGAAGTCACTGATTTGCGCGCAGCAGCCATGTCCAACGATAACACTCAGAGATATGCAAACACTACTCATACGTTAGGAGTTTTAGAATATGTCAATACTTTACTTCAAACCACAACTTATGATTACAATGGAGCATTACAGGTAGCAGGAGGGAATTCCCCCCCCAACCTGTTGTATAAAACCAATAGCGATGGCAAGCAAGTCGGACTTGAAACTTTAGCATATCGTATTGAAAAACGAGGAGGCTCTCCGAACCCTAGCGGCGACTTATTTGCTTCAGCACCCCTTCAAAACTATTGGATCTTTAACCCAGAACATGTGTCTGACCCTACCGGCAATAACATGAAGATTTATGATTCTCAAATCAAATATGGAGTAGACTACTCTTATCAAGTATATGCGTATGTGGCTGTTGTGGGTCAGAAATACCAATATGAAGACTTGAGAATTAGCCGTCAGATAGGACAGGCAGATACAGATAGTGACGGCACTCCTGATCAGCACTGCTTGGAGTTTTATGATCCCCAAACCGGAGAAACTGCCGCCCAATTTTATGATGCTGAGTCGACTTTAGAGGCGGCCCAGCAATATGCTCCTTCTGCCACGGATGCTCATTATATTGGATCGGATGAATACTTAGCCGATTTTAATCTCACATATAGCCCCACTATAAAAATTGTGGAAGTTCCACTATATGCAAAAAGCTTAAAAGTTATGGACAATCCTGGCTCACGATTGGATGTGATTCCTTATCAAGTAATGGATGATTCTCAATCAATCGGCTTTGTATTAAATTACGAATTCTTTGTTTCGAATCATTTTCCCTTCCCTCTTACGCCGGCCGACGCGCAATCCAAAGTCGATTATGAAAATGCAAATGATTTTGTTCCCGGCGAGAAGGTTACTTTAGGCACCGTATCCAACGCGCGATATGTACAAATTTATCGCATGAGCACAAAACCAAAGAATCTATCAGACTTCGCAGATCATTTTTATGATCAAATTGATTTAAGGATCCCAGACTCTAAAGCGACACACAGTGTTACTAATTTTGTTGATAAGATTCAAACCAATTCTAAATATTATTATCTTTTTAGAGTTTTGAATGAGCACATGCTGCCAAGCCATGTATCAGAAATATATGAAAGCGAGTTAGTGAACGACGGCGGCTATAAATATGCCACGTTTAACACCCTGTTTGAACAAGACTTGCAGGAAGAGATCTTTACGCAGCCATCGCGATTTTTTAAGAAACTTATTCACTTAAGACCCAATATCTCGCACCTTGTATTGAATACCGAGGAAGTAGACTTTGCTGACGCAGCCCATTCACAATTAAGTAATTTAAGCGTAGGCGAGGCCGATGACGTCATTTGGGGCAAAACGTTTAAAATACGCATGACTTCCAAGAAAACCGGCAAAAAAATCGATTTAAACATTACTTACAATTTAGAGAATGAACAATAAAGCTATGCGACAAAGTGGAGATAAAATATGTCTTTTTTAAAAGATGCTGGTACCATCCCGCTTGATGCTATCTTGACCGACAAAGGCCGCAAACGCATGGCTCAAGGTAAGTTTAAGATTGCTAAATTTGCTATTGGTGATGATGAAATGGACTATACTATTTTAGGAGCATGGCCCGACGCCGAAGGTCGTAGTAACGCACAAGATTCCAATACTGCTTATGATCGAAAGTCGAGCATGTCGCAAACACCGGAATTGGAAGCGTTGGCAGAGACCAACGCCAATATTAATTATGGGCTCCTGACTTTCGCTCGGCCTGACTTGATGTATCTTCCTGTTTTAAAGGTTAATGAAAAACAAACGAGTTCTGCTAAAAAATCAGTGGGCTCGGTGTTTGGAGGCGTTTACTATCTTTCGGTTAATGACGAAACCACCAAAAAACTACGTAGCGCACTGCCAGATAAGCTCCACGTATTAGAGACAAACGATGCGACTAATGTTAGAATTATGATAGAGTCGGGCTTAGAGATACCTCACACGCAACCGGGACTTAATCGTACACCGGCTTATCGCGATGCCTATATCCTGCAAACTAATTTGCTCGACAACTCCTACTATATCTACGCCGACCACAGGTTTGTCAAAAATTTATGGGGCCCCCCAATAGGCGCTGTTTTTAAAAACGATACCCAAGATGATGGACGCTCAAGAGTTAGTTTTGGAGTTTTAGAAAAAAGTATCGCGACGTCACTGCCTACTATATTGGAGTATTTTAATACTTACATGATTAAGGGAGTAGATAATTTGGTGTTTGCCACTATCGATGGCAACGATCAGAAAGTCTCTTCTATCAATGGCCCCCGCGGGTCCGCTACTGCGCTATCCCTTACCGTCGCTGGTAATCTAAAAACGCGTTCAGAAGGCACCGCAGACCCCAAATACACAGTTTACGGAACAATTTCTAAGGAACTATTTAGTGATGGAGACTTATATGATTATATCGACACTACAGTATATGTAGAGGGTCGTGCATCATCGGCAAGAATTCAATTACCCATAAGAATTACCAGATATTCTGGGACCAGTTAGGGTATAAAATTAATAAAGACATTACTTAGAAATGAAACTATTTATGAAGAGAGAGGAAAATAAATGGCTTTTTTAGATAACTCGGGTGACATCATCCTAGATGCAGTATTGACCGAGGGTGGTCGCAAACGAATGGCGACCGGTAATTTTCGAATTACTAAATTTGCCCTTGGCGATGACGGCATCAATTACGCCCTTTATAACCCGAATACGGGTTCGGCATATACGGATTTGGAGATTCTTCAAACTCCTGTTTTAGAGGCGACAACGCAGACCAACGCTAATATTTCTTATGGATTGTTATCAATCTCTAGAAATGATATGCTTTATCTGCCGAGATTAAAGGTGAATGAATTAGTTGACAACACGGCCGCCGATTATAATAATGTATTTTATTTGGCTGCAAACTCAGAGACTGCCGACGCCCTGGAAGCCACAACCGCTACGGCTAATCCGAAATACGTGCTGAGAAATCAGAACACAACCGGCACTAAGATCGTCTTAGAATCCGGGCTTGATGGCGCCGGAAACGACGGCGTCACGGGAACACAAGAAAACCAAACCAACTATTTGGTAAGTCTAAATCTCGACGACGAAACTTTCACGATTTCTGTGGATAACAGGTTTTTGGTCGGAGTGTATGGTCCCCAACGCGGCAACAACACTAAATTTACGAACCAACCATCAGGACAACGCGACGTCAGCTTGCCACTACAGGCTATAGCCGGCCGCTCTGTAACTCAAGGATTGAACAACTATAGTACTTATGTGGCGAATGGGATCAGGAATCGTGTTTATTATACGGGCACATCGACCGCTGCCACTACTGTTTCAGCTATTGATGGACCTCGCGCGAGAGTCGTGGCACTTAATTTTGCAGTAGATACCGCTCTGACATCTGTGTCTTCGGGCGCTAGAAGTTCTAAATATAGTCTTTATGGCTCCATTGGTCAAGATTTATTTGGCGACGGCAATACTTACGATTATATAGATATCCTGGTGTATGTGATTGGTGTAAGATCGGCAGCGCAATACCAATTGCCAATTAGACTTACAAGGCGAGCTAGCTAGCTATAACGGAGATTATAAATGCCAGTACAGAATTATGAACAACTAAACGTCAACACCGACGTTACCACCACACGCACCGTGTTACACGAAGCAATCCCCATCACAGGGTCGATTGTCTCAGGAACGTATGGAAATTGGCCGAACGAAAATAACATCAAGAACTATTCGGCAGGGATGTTTCAGTCAGTTTATGACTACCCCTATCTTAGTTCTTCGGCCAACCATATCTTCGATATTACGTTTGCATATGCAGCCACTTCTGGCATGTCTGGTTCTTCGGGTGGTACCACTCAAAATGCCAAAAAGATTAATATGTACAACCAATTTGCCCAAGTTCTCTTGGGATATAGTGGAAGCACCAACACAATCGAAACTTTCGAAAGTGATTTAAATTATGGCGATGACAACCGACAAATGAAAGAAGTCTTTGTTGTCAACTTTTCTCGCCTCCTCACGAAGGACCAAATCAAGAAAGGTTCTTTCTCGTTAGTCCTTGGAACCGGTAGCTGGAACAATCCTTTCGAACACGCCGGCGGTGGCGATACTACCCTCACCATCACAGACGCATCAGCGTCCTCTGCAAACGATCAAGGCACCAAAAACACCATTGGTGGTGATTATGGAGTGCTTTTTATGTCTCAATCCGGAGAGGCCGGTGGCACCCCTCACTATAGAACCAGTGATGCAGTTGGCGTACTCTTCTATCAATCAGGAATTGCGATGGTTACTGCTTCGGTGTTTAATTCGTCTTCCGACTTCTACACAGGCAGCGGCGGTTCAGTATATTACAACATCACGCAGTCGCTCTCCGGCGCAAATATCACCGGATCCTGTGATGCATTAAGACACCGCGTTCAAAGCTTGTCTTTCAACAACACAACCGAGATTAACTCGCAGATCTATTTCTGTCGAGTACCTCACAATAAATTCAACTATAGCTCGAATCCTACCTATTTGACTGGAAGCAAGATTAGAGTTAAGAATGTTGCCAGCGATAATCCAGTATCATACATTACAACTATCGGCTTGTATGCGCCGGATAATGAGCTATTAGCCGTCGCAAAACTCTCCGAGCCTCTTAAGAAAGATCCAACTAACGAGATGACTTTGCGAGTTAGATTGGACTACTAAAAATGTCGTTCAAGAAATTTGAACCAAAAGACATATTATTAAACACAATGAAAGCTCACCCTAGTTGTGAGTTTTTCATTTACAATGGAAATGTTTACTATAATAACACTCCACAGTTGTTAGGTTCTAACGGAGGACAAGTCTTAAATGTACCTCCTGGTTATTTGAGCCTTTATGAATATAACATTGATCGTGTATTAAACGTTAACAACTTTATCTATCCTTTCATTCGCAAAGATTCTGCGAGGGCGAGCTTTAAGACCACCATCGCATCTAGTAGTGAAGGCGGCTGGACCCCAAACGAATGGGAGAGTGCCGTTAACTCCGAGGTTCTTTATGGAGAATACCCGCTTTCGGCTTCTATCACACGGAAGTATATTACAAAGCCTTCATCGTCAGCAGACCCATCTGATGCGTCGGCAGCGTGGGGGCCCGAAGGAGAATACAACAAACAATTTGTTGCCTTAAAGAACCGGTTGGACTTTTATGGCAACCGAAGCAAGCACTATTTGGTCTCGTCCTCCTTCGGAAACAAAAACACCCAGACCCTCAATACTATTAACATTCCGTCTATTTTTTATGGCTCACAAATTCAGCCCGGAAGTGTCTGTCTTAAGTTTTATTGGACAGGCTCTTTAGCCGGCGAACTGAGAGACGTCAAACAAAACGGAGAATTAATCCAGGTCTCAGGCACACATCAGGATACCGCCTTTAGTCATGATAATAACAGCGACCCTTTGGGAAGAGTAGCCGGCGTCGTCCTATACGACGAAGGCATCATTATGCTTACCGGATCCTGGAAGCTTGATGGCGATGTTGCCAATACCTTTTTGCCGGCAATTTCGGCATCGAGCGGACCAACGTGGTATTCGGCCGACAGTCCTCGCTGGATTAATTTCGGCGCTGGCGGAAACGATCAAATACAAGTTAACAACATGCCCGGCAGCGATGAGGCACAATTTGTAAAAACATCTTTCAACATGTCTTTCCGAGGCACAACCGAAACACAAGTCATGACAATGTTCGCGCATGCAAAGCGCGGAGAAGTCAATTATTCCAACAATCCAACTTACATTCAATACGGACAAGATCAGGTCAATTTCACTTCTTCACATGTTTATGAAGAAAATAATGAAAGAATGCTTGTAAATTTTGTCAGTTCGAGTTATACTAATTATTCAGCCTCTTTCAAAAGGCAAGTGTATGTTTCGAGAGTTGCGCTTTATGATGAGCACAAAAACCTTATTGGAGTCGCAACGCTCGCAAATCCCGTTCTCAAAGAAGAAGACCAGGATTACACGTTTAAACTAAAATTGGATATTTAATGATACTTGGTGTGGATATTTCCACCAGCATCACAGGTTTCGCAGTTGTTACCGACAATGTGCTGGTGTATTATGACTCTATTGATTTGCGAAAATACAAAGGCTTTTTCGCTAAGACAATTGCTATAAAAGAAAAGCTGATGGACATCTTTGAAATGTACCAGCTTGACAATGACCAGAAACTTCGGGGGAATTCGGAATTTCCTATAGAGCACATTTACATCGAGCAATCGCTCCACATGTTTATGGGCGGCAAGTCATCGGCCAAAACTCTCTCAACGCTCACACGCTTTAACGGCGTTGTGGCATGGCTTCTCTTCGAACTATTTGAAATTGAACCAGAATTCATCGGCGCCTCCACTGCCCGCAAGACAGTCGGCATTAAAGTTCCGAGAGGCGAGAAAGCAAAACAAGTTGTTTTGAAATATTTACTTGACAACGAGCCCACTTTCAAGATACAATATACAAGTAAGGGCAATCCGAAACCCGAATCATTTGATCGGGCCGATGCAATTATAATCGCGAGAGCGGGAGATATAATTGAGCGAGAAAAAGAAACACAAGATTCTGTGTGACGTATTAGGATATTCTCACACCAATGGTTCAGAAGCACTTTTCAAATGTCCGGCATGCGAGCACCACAAACTTAAGCTCTCTGTTAACATCCGTAAAAACGTTTTTAAGTGTTGGGTATGTGATTATCGTGGTCGTAATGTTCGTCGGCTGGTTCGTCGTTTTGGAACGTTTGTTCAACTACAGCGATGGGAAGCACTCACGGGTCGCCATGATCTTGAGAGATTTGCTGAACTATTTGATGATCGCCTTCGTGTGGACCCTCAGCCCACTTTGGATCTTCCAGAAGAATTCGTAAGTCTTGCCGGCGCAATTCCAGCAACAGGGATATATGCTCACAAGTATTTGCACTCCCGCGGTATAACAAAGGCCGAGGTTCTTAAGTGGAAGATAGGTTATTGTTTCAGCGGTGAGTATCGCAATCGCATTATCATCCCGTCCTTCAATGATGACGGCGATGTCAGTTATTTCATCGCGAGATCCTATAGCGGAGATTCATACAAGTATAAGAATCCCAGAGCATCTAAAGACATTGTGTTCAATGAGCTATATATTGATTGGAACGATGACTTGACAATCGTGGAGGGGGTGTTTGATGCCATTACTGCCGGAAACAGCGTACCTATATTGGGGTCCACTCTGCGATCTGACTCCGATCTCATCCGCAAAATCGTCTACAACGACACGCCAGTCTTCGTTGCCCTCGACCCCGATGCGCGAGAAAAAGAGAACAGGATTATTGAGACGCTTCTTAAATACGATGTCGAGCTTTACAAGATTGACGTGAGTGGTTACGAGGATGTGGGCTCCATGCCCAAAGAAGTTTTCCGAGAGCGAAAACAAAAAGCGAGGTTTATAGATAGAGATGACTATTTATTGATGAATTTACTCTCGGCAGTATAAGGAGATCCCCGATGAAAGTAACAAAACAACAACTTAAGCAGATTATTGACGAAACCTTAAACGAGGTTGACCTTAGACAAGCGTTTCAACAAAAGCAACAACAGCAACAACAAAAGCAACAAGGCGCCCAACAAGGCGCCCAACAAGTACCAGCAAAAATAGCGGTTGCGCAAGCTTTGTCCTCTAAATTAGGCAAAGCCGCCGCACAGGTTATAATGTCAAAGATGGATGAACAATCCTTGAAGACGCTCGCGATGGCTTTATCACAATGAAAGTAACCCAATCACAACTTAAACAACTTATCAACGAAGAGCTTGAAGCAGTTCTATCGGAACGCGGCATTCAAGCTTATGCTCCCGGATTCCCTGTTTCTCCTCATGACCAAGAACCTCATGACGAAGAAGTTGATATTTCGGGCAATCAAGAAGCTTTGGCCGAAGCCGAAGGAAAAGGGTGCGCCGAAAGCGAAGGCGGCTCCGGTTGCATTAAGAAAAGAGGCGACCAGTGGGTAATCCTGAATAACAAAAAAGGCGGAGTCTGGCGCAAATGTGATTCAGAAGCACATTGCGAAGAGATACTCGATGCTTTTCATGCCAGCAGAGGCTAAAATAAAAGCTTGACACCCTATCCACATTGGGTTATACTATAATAGTATCTATGCGGAGGGTACGTGAAGTTTGCACATATAAGTGATACTCATATCAAAAATTTGAAGTATCATTATGAATATCGAGTCATTTTCGAGCAGTTGTATGAGACACTGCGAGAACAAAAAGTCGATTACATTATACACTGTGGGGATATAGCCCACACCAAGACCCAGATCTCACCAGAGTTTGTTGAGATGTGTTCTGAGTTCTTTCGCAGTCTCGCTGAGATTGCACCAACCTATATCATTCTAGGAAACCATGACGGTAACCTAAAGAACAGCAGCCGGCAGGATGCGCTGACACCGATTGTCGATGCGCTCAATCTGCCGACACTGCACTTGCTCAAAGATTCAGGCGAGACTCATTTGAACGACGATTTCTGTTTGAATGTCTTGTCTGTTTTTGATCGAGACAACTGGATGAAGCCCACCAATACTGATAAGATCAATATTGCGCTTTACCATGGCTCAATCTCTAATTGTAAAACTGATACCAATTGGACGATGAGCTTCGGTGAAGATGACATATCTATCTTTGACGATTTTGACTTTGCGATGCTTGGTGACATTCATCGCCGTCAGTTCCTAGACCATGATGGCCGCGTCTGGTACGCCGGCTCAACTGTCCAGCAGAACCATGGCGAGACCAACGATAAAGGTCTTTTAATTTGGGAGATTGATTCTAAAGATGAATGGGAGATTGAACCCCATGTCTTTAAAAATCCTAAACCGTTCTTTACAATTCCGCTCACGGCTAAGGGGCGTATGCCTCGCAATCTCGAAGTGCCCGATGGCGCACGTCTGCGATTGGTTAGCAACAATAACCTTCCGCTTAACACGATGCGCCGGGCAATGGACATTGCGAAGCACCGTTTTAAACCAGAGAGTATCGCGTTCCTCAACAGAGCCGCCGGCGAACGGGGCAGCGTTGAAGACCTAACTGACGGTATTAAGACAGAAAACCTGCGAGACATTAAAGTCCAGGAAGAACTCATCGATGAATTCCTTTCGGATTATCAGACAGACACCACAACTTTGGAGCGTGTGTTTGAACTTAACAGCAAGTACAACAAAATTATTGAAGACCGAGAGGAGATCTCTAGAAATGTAAACTGGAAACTTAAGTCATTTAAATGGGATAACCTGTTTAACTATGGTGAAGACAATTCCATTAATTTTGAAAATCTTAACGGCATTGTGGGGGTTTTTGGAAAGAACTTCAGCGGCAAATCTAGCATCATTGATGCGGCCCTGTATACACTGTTCAACACCACCTCAAAGAACGAGCGCAAAAACCTCAACGTTATTAATCAACATCAAGAATCTTGCGAAGGCGTTTTAGAGATCGAGATCGGACACAAAGTCTACAACATTAAGCGCACGTCTGAGAAATACACGAAGCGCTTGAAAGGTGTTGAGACCTTAGAAGCCAAAACAGATTTGAACTTCGAAGTCTACGACCCGGTTACAGATGAAACTACATCTTTAAACGGCACCACTCGCAATCAGACGGACGCAAATATTCGAAAGCACTTCGGGTCCATGGATGATTTTCTCGTGTCTTCTCTGGCAAGCCAGCACGGCGCATTGGGATTCATTGATGAAGGCTCGACCCGTCGTAAAGAAATCATCGCCAAGTTCCTCGATTTGGAATTATTTGACCAAAAGTTTAAGATGGCAAAAGATGATTCTGTTGAAGCCAAGGCTCTCTTGCGCAAGTATGAGAATCGAGATTACAGCACTGAGGTGCAGGCGTTAGAAACAAACCTTCAAGAACTCACAACACAAGCGGAAACTAATCGCACAACGTGTGAGGATTATCGCAAAGAGCTTAAGCTTTTGAATGAAGGTGCGAGACGCTTAGACGAGAAGATCAATTCTATTCCGGGGAAGCTCATTGACATTACCAAAGTTGTGACAGAGCAGAAAGAGAAGCAAGTGCTGTCGAAACTTTTGGACGAGAAGATAATAAGCCAGATAGCGACAGTTGATATTAAACAACAGAAAGTTGCGATATCCGAGAGCTTGTTAGAACTTATCGATCACACGGCCCTCGCCGCCGACAAAGCGGAAATCGAAACTCTTGACCATAGTATTATGAATCTTCGAGAGGAACTTGAAAAGATTGGCAAAAAGGAAAAGCTTCTCAATAGCATTCCTTGCGGGGATTCTTATCCTTCATGTCGATTTATCAAAGATGCTTATATTGATGTTGCCAATAAACCCGCAATTGAAGCAGACGTCCAGGCCGCCGCTCACCGACTCGAAACATTATCTCCTGATGATACTGCCGAAAAACTGGAAGAATATAGATTAACGCAAGAACTGATTGTAGAACTAAAAGCGGCGGTTGCAGCATTGCAATTAGAATGTGAACGCAACAAGAATACAAAGACAACAGTCGATCAAGAATTGTTGGAGCTTGGCACAAAGGTCGCAGAGTATAAGCAAAACAAGAAGGTTATTGATGGGCTTGAAAAGGTCATCAAAGAACGCCAAAGCTATCAAACAAAGATCGAGACCAAAAAAGAAAAGATTGAAACCTGTGATAACGAGACCCTAGAGATTGTACGACAAGTAGGTTCTTACGAGCAAAAGATCAAATCTCTTAAATCTCAAAGCAAAGAATATCAAGACCTTCAGAATAGCTACGCTGCTTATGATTTACTTATGCAGTGCATGCACCCGAATGGAATCGCCTATGATATTATCAAGAAAAAGATTCCAGTGATTAATCAAGAGATTGCGAAAGTTCTCGCCAACATTGTCGAGTTCGAAGTCTTCTTTGAGACAGGTGGCAACAAGCTTGATATTTTTATTAAACATCCCAAACATGACGAAAGACCCATTGAAATGGCGTCAGGCGCCGAGAAAACAATGTCTGCCATGGCTATCCGGATGGCTCTTTTGAGTGTTTCTTCGCTTCCAAAGTCGGACTTATTTATCCTTGATGAACCCGGTACCGCCTTGGACGAGGAAAATATGGAGGGTTTTATTCGGATCTTGGAACTAATTAAGGTATATTTTAAGAATGTTCTGTTGATCTCACATTTGGACTCTCTCAAGGATTGTGTTGACATGCAGATTGTAATAGAAAAGAAAAAAGGCTACGCCAAGGTAAACCAATAATGAAGCTCTTAATGGAAAACTGGAAGAAGTTTGTAAATGAAGGGAACGACCCTTCACCACTATCCCCCGAAGAAGATGATTCCGCTATTGCAGCACTAGTGCAGCAAGCGTACAACTCAGGACCGGGAGCGGTAAGAGCGTTTATGGATTCTTCCGCAGGCAAAGATCCAAAAGTCAGACAATTTTTACATAGAGCACAACAAGAATATGATGGGGATGCCTCTGATGATAATATTAGTATTCAAGGAGTCGAGGGGGCGCCCTTAACGACGCTTGTGCCTACTCAAAAATATATTGACCTAATGCAATCTGTCTCCTTTCCACTAGGTAGCGCGCCAGCCTTAAAGAAAGCTATCTCATCTAAAAAGGGATTTGGACCAATTTCAATTTCGGATAAGTTCGTTTTAGATGGGCACCATCGATGGTCTGGTCAATTTGCAATTACCCCAGACGGAACAATTTCTGCGACAAATATTCAATTACCTGGCGCATCATCACAAAAATTGGCTTCGCTTCAACTAGCAATCGGAGCTATTGATCCAAATGCGAAAGATCCACACCCATCTAAGGGTGGCGGCGCCGCCACAAATATATTGGGCCAAGGCGCAGAAGCTATTTTTCAAAAGATTATTGCCAATGTTGGTAACCAGACCGATAAAAAAGCCGATGGACCACTCCTAAATGATGCCATGATAGCCGAAATTATAAAAACCCAAGACCCAGTAATATTACAATGGGCTGGCTTAGAGCCGGGCCAAGCCAAAGATCCACAACAAGTTTTGAAAGCAATTGCGGCGAGAGTCGCCAAGAATTTAGGCGCCCTCCCTGCGTTTGCTGAAGGCGCGCCAGATCGCCCAGACATGCCCCAGTTAGACCACCCGTCTATTGGGGGATCCAAAGGCTATCAAAAAGTTAAGAGTCGGCTAGCAACCGGCAATTTAAACGTTGTGCCGCCATTTGATAAGGGGAAATAGTGTGTCAGACGCAAAGGTAAATAAACGGAGATTATAATGAACAACCCTGACGATTTTGATTTTGCCGAGACAGCAAGCGAGGTTAACCCGCCTGCTCTCGACACCCCCACCACTAGTAAGACCGATGACTTTGATTTCGTCGATCATTATGGTGACGATGAAGAAGTAACCCACGAGAACTTGCTGCCGGCGAATACTATTCCCGCATCTTTGAACTGCGCCATTGTTGGCGTAGGTGGAGGTGGGGGCAAGATGGCCAAAGCCTTTCTCGATCTTGGTTACAATAGGACTTTGCTTGTCAATACCACTTCTAAAGATGTTCCTGACGATGTGGATGATAAGCATGTGGTTTTGATTCCCGATGCCGATGGCATTGGAAAAGATGTGAATTTAGGAAAAGCTGTGTTTGATGCAAACAGTACGGTCGTAGAAGATGCCCTCCGCACAAAATTAGGCAAAGTTGACTGGCTATTCGTTTGCGCCGGAGGTGGCGGTGGAACAGGTTCTGCCGTCGCTTCTCTACACAGCGTCTTTGAGCGTTACCTAAAGTCGGTGCAAGCTGAAGGCGAGGTAGTATATATTACGTCATGGCCGACAGCACAAGAATGCTTGAATCCCACAATTAGCAAGAATGCACTCGCGCTGGTTAACGATGTTTCAAAGCATACTCACATCGTTTTGGACAACGAACGACAAGTGAAGCTGCTTCGTGGAAAGGTCGGCATGCTTAATCTGTTCCCGACGTCTAACACGGCATTCGCAAAGTTGATGACACAAGTCCTCAAGCTTTCCACCGAGAAATCTCCAATTCAATCGTTTGACACGAAAGATCTGGAAAGATGCTTGAGAACACCACAAAGAATGTTTATTGGTTCGACCATGGTGAAAGATCCCGCTACTCCCAATCTTGGAGCAATGATTCTCCAGAATTGCATGAAGCGCTCACCGTGCCCAGCCCCCAAAGGAAAGCCTAAGACAGGCGCACTATTATTGATCGCGTCATCTGACATGGCAAACGATCCCGAAATCAGCAAGCACATGGATGCTGCGATTGGATATGTTGGCGGCAGAACGGACACACTTTTTTCAGGCGTTTACATTAATGATAACGTACCTGGGCTCGTTGCCATACTATGTATGAATGGGCTACCCAAAGGAAAATGAAGATGAAAGTCACCGCATCACGACTTAAGCAGATTATCAAAGAAGAGATTACGAACATGAATCGAAGTCTTGGTGAATTTGCTCAATGGGTGGCGGAGGTTGATGGACATATTGAAAACCTGTCAGGAGAATACGTATCTGCTGAAGAGATACCCTCTGATATTAACTTATATGATTTATGGCTTAGCGGGGTATCTCCCGATCAAGCAGCCGGAGACTTAATGGGAGCATAAATGAAGCTTTGGAATAAACTAAATCACTGGCTCGACTGGCGCGGCATTAAGTGGACCGATATTCTTGGTTCGGCTGTAGCGTTTGGAACAATCATTGCACTAGTTATAGTATTAACCTGGGCCGGATTACAATGAAGGAAAAGCTCTTAAGATTGTGGAGTGTAGATGTGCTGGCTGTAGGGCTAGCATTACTTGCTTTGGCATACGCATGCTGTGTACACCATCGAGCACAAGAGAGATTAAACGAAATCCAAGACGTCGTAAATCAAGGCATCCATATTCCAGTACAGCCAAGCCCCCCTATTAAATTTGAGCCAGAATGTCAATGAAGATTACAAAAGCAAAATTATTGGAATTAATTCAGGAAGAGGTCGAAAGCTCTCTTACCGAATTAAACCCATTCAAAACTCTCGCCGATCAGACTCCTGAAGATTTAGCCGACGATGAAGACGAAGATTCCAGTGCACTCCGCGGCGATGATGTATTGGCAGTGAAAGGTCCCCGAGTACGCGATATCCCGGAGCCCGATTCGTGGCCAGTTGCGCCAGGACAAGAGGCTATCATGCAGGCATTTAACGATTTGTGGGATGCTGAATATATGGCAAAACTCAAAAAGAAATTAAGCCCTCAAGACTACAAGGAAGTTGAAGCAGACTTCCAACGCAAGATGATGGCACAAGCGCGCAAGATTGCCTCCGCCCAAGCAAAAGCTGGCACCGTAGCCATGGCTGAACCTCCCAAAAAGAAAAAGCGCTTTGGCTTTTTTGAGAATGTGGAAGGGCGCCCCAACGCCGAATTGCTAAAGTTATTGCGCAGCATGCTACAAACTGCTCAACAGCCTTATACCGATGAGCAGGAACTGCTGTCGTTGGGCGACGAGCTTCAAGCCATGCTAGATCAATTGGGTCCGTCTGATCAATGGGCCAAAGAACAAGGCTATGATCAGCCCACCTATAGCGAAGAGATGGAGCGATACATTAGAGAAGAACTTGAAGCGTATCTTAACGAGAAAAAAACAAAGGTCTCCAAACCTGGACAAAAAAGAGTTTCGGATAAGATCGGCGCGATGACAGATGCAGGCGAATGTGATGACAACCCTAAACAATGTCAGGCAATTGCTTATTCATATGAAGAGCGCGACGAGCTTCCAAAAAAAGAAGGAAAGAGGAATACAAAATGAGTTTATTAACAAAAGCATGGAATTGTGCACGCACTGCAGCAGGATACGTCTGGGACGTCGTTTTGGATGTAGGGTGGTCAGTATGGAACGAAGTTAAAGACGGTGCAATGCGCCTAAGCTGGTGGCTATTGGTCGGATTAGTCTGGCTGGATGGACTAGCAGTAGGCTGGTGGCTCTGGAGCAACTAATGGCTGAACACAAAGGATTTGTTGATACATGGCTGATGAAGCTAACATCTCGTAAGCTTCTGGTATGGTTGACGGCATCTGGATTAGCATTCACCGGACACCTCACTAGCGGCGACTGGGTGCTCATCAGTACCGTATTTATCGGAACGCAAGGTGTTGTCGATATTGTTGAGCGCTTCAAGGGATTTAAGTGACGCCCCAGCAGATAGCAATACAGTTTTTAGTGAAGAATTGGAAGGGCGTACTTATTGCCCTTCTTTCGCTTGTGATTATGGGCAAAATGCGCTATGATCACCATCAGATGTTAGCAGCCTACGAAGCCTCCGAGCAGTCTCTCCAAGCGCAAATCGCCGGCTTGAAAGACATCCATCAACGGCAGATGGCCGATATGGAGAACTCTCTACAGGTCTATAAAGATACGCTAGAGCAAATAGAGCGCGACTATCAGGAGAGCCAAGATGCCTTATTGCAAGTCATGGCCGACAAGCGCGAAACTTACGGCAAGCAATTCTCACAGGATCCCGCCGCACTCGCAGAATCTATTGTGTTAATGTACGGGTTTGATTATGTTCCTTAGTCTATTATTAATGTTGTCGGGACCCGCTGAAGCTGCGGATGTGGGCAAGTTTACTTTTCTAGGCGAGCAACAATGCGCACCATTTGAGGGAGTCTTATTCGATCCCCCCGCTTTGGCTGAGGTCCTTGCGCGCAATGCCACTGCCAGCCTCGCATGCCAAGCACGAATTGAATATGAGCTTTCGGTGGAAGCCGCAAGCTATGAGCTAGAGCTTCGCAATTGGGAGATTCAATACAACGCCATGCACGAAGAAACAAGCCTTCTTATTTTCCAGAAGGATCAAGAAATCGAAAAGCTCCAAAAATCTCTGTTACGACAGTCCCCCCGCAATAATTGGCTTTGGGGCGCGGGCGGTGTAGGAGTGGGAATCTTGAGCACCTATGCGGCTTATAGGCTGTTTAATGAGCAGTAAGAAACCAAACGAAATTGCCGCGATAGAACAAGCCATCAGCCAGAAATATGGTGAAGAAACTATTCAAAACCCCCGCGCAAATTGGGACGAGATTAAAGAGAAAGAATATCTCGAACAAATGCGAGAACTCTATAAAAAGACAGCCCAGCGCGAAACCTTTGAAGAGAAAATAGATGTAAATGGTATAAAGGTTTCAAAGAAACTATTTAATAGAGATTCTTTACAGCGTTGTCCAGTTTGTTTTTCTCTCTCGAAAAAAGCGGCAGATGATGTGTGTCTTCTAAAATTTGAGTGTTGTCATCCGTGCTACATTAAATATGTCGAAGACAGAGAAGAAAGATGGTTAACCGGTTGGAGACCAAATTTAGAGGAATAAAATAATGGCATCAATTTACGAAATCGTACAAGGACTCGCTCAAGCGGCCGCAAACTCATATGACGGCGCTCTGGGAGAGGATTATGAACCCGACAAGCCGGGGATCCTTCGTCGAGAAGAGGGAGACGCCCTTATCGATCAGCGCGTGATGGATGGATTTAACGTTAAGTTTTATGGCGACATGATGTGCTTGAGTTATCAATCCGAGATTCAGCTAAAGGAAGTTTATGCTTCCGGCTTTGAAGGAGACACTGACCAGCGTCTCTCAGATATCGCAGGATGGATCAAGAAAGAATACAAAAAGATTACAGGGAATTCGGTTACGTTGACCGAAGAGGGAGAAGTTGACATTCGTGTCGAAAACTCCTCTCGCATTCGCACATGGGTTCTTGCTAAGAAGCACTATCGCATTGGCGGACTTTCCGAAGACATGAATGATGATAATTCGGGGAATATGGCACCAGTCGAAAAAAACTGGGAAACGTTTCTCAAGCTTGGCGGGTGGAATGGCAAAGGCGGATCACGCCCCGATAACGACACTCGCAAGAAAGGTTCGGAGACTGAATAATGAAGATTTCAATTGAACGACTCAAAGAGATCATTATGGAAGAAGTTGCGAGAGCAACGGCTATGGAACTGGTGGAAAATCAAGAACTCCCCAAAGAGTCTGCTATTGGCGAAGTTGGTTACACCCCAGAAGACCTCGAAGAAACAATAGAAATCGTAGATGATGAATGAGTTTTCAATTAGACAAGAAACAGCAAGTCAACGAAATCCTCAAATGTGGTAAAGACCCCGCTTACTTTCTTAAGACTTACGCCCGTATATCTCACCCGATGCACGGGCTGATTTTATTCGATACTTATGATTTCCAAGATGAACTGCTTAACGATTTTAACGATTATCGTTTTAACGTTATTCTGAAAGCCCGACAGCTTGGTATCTCTACCATTACTGCAGGCTACATTGTATGGCTTATGTTGTTTCACCGCGACAAGGCCATTCTCGTTATGGCAACCAAGTTTGCCACCGCCGGCAACCTCGTCAAAAAGGTTAAAGGCATCATGCGCAATGTGCCCGAGTGGTTAAAGATCGCAACAATCAGTGTTGACAACCGCACATCTTTCGAGTTGTCCAATGGCTCCTCTATTAAAGCCGCGTCCACTTCCGGCGATGCCGGACGTTCTGAAGCCCTGTCTCTTTTGGTGCTCGACGAGGCCGCCCACATCGAAGGACTAGAAGAATTATGGACTGGTCTATATCCCACCCTATCTACAGGTGGTCGCTGCATTGCGTTGTCGACCCCTAATGGTGTAGGAAACTGGTTTCATAAGACTTGCACGGATTCCGAAGCTGGCACTAACAACTTTAATCTTACCACTCTCCCATGGGACGTACATCCAGACCGTGATGAACAATGGTATAAGAAAGAAACCAAAAACATGTCCCGGCGCCAAATCGCCCAAGAGCTAGAATGTAATTTCAATACCTCTGGTGAAACTGTTATCGATCCGGAGTGCATGGAGTGGATGTTGTCCAACGTAAAAGAACCAAAATACCGCACTGGCTTTGATCGGAACTTCTGGATTTGGGAAGAATTTGATCCTACCTGCAATTATTTAATCGTCGTCGATGTTTCTCGCGGAGACGGCGCCGACTTTTCCACATTTCATGTTTTAAAATTAGAAACACTTGAAATCATTGGAGAATATCAAGGCAAACTCACGCCTGATTTGTTCGCCAACATGCTAAACCAAGTGGGCCGAGAGTTCGGAAACGCAATGATGGTAGTAGAAAATAATAATATTGGTTATACAGTACTTGACAAACTGATAGAATACGGTTATCCTAATATATATTATTCTATTAAATCGACGCATGAATATATTGAACAGCATGAAGCTGAATATAAGAGCAGTGCGATTCCTGGCTTCACGACCTCCATGAAAACCCGCCCCCTCATCGTGGCGAAATTAGAGGAGTTTGTCAGGAACAAACTAATTAAGGTGTATTCTGCACGTACTGTTAATGAAATGAAAACTTTTATTTGGAAAAATGGCAAAGCTCAAGCAATGAAAAGCTATAATGACGATCTCATTATGGCGTTGGCAATTGCGTGCTGGGTTCGTGACACCGCGATTCAATCGAATGCCCGAGATTTAAATTATAAGAAAGCTTTTGTAGACGCAATCATTACAACGAAGACCACGATGAACACTCGTGTGTCTGGACAACATGGCTATAAGAAAGACAATGTTCTTGACAAGATGACTGAAGCTCAAAAGATGTACGATCAATATAAATGGATTATTAAGTGAGATTATAAATGGCAGCCCCTAACAACAACCCCGCAAATAGCAATACCGGATTATTCAAAGCCCTCACTCGGCTTTTCTCCGGTCCAATCGTCAGCTACCGCTCCACATCGGGCCGGAAGATTCGACGACAACACCTCGACAAATTCGGCTCACGCTTTAAGTCAGCGTCTGGACAACAGTTTAAGAAGACCCTTTACAACCCTCTTGACATTGTTGCCACCAACGCCATTCAAAACCAGCGCCGTTCTGAGCGTTATGTAGATTTCGATCAAATGGAGTACATGCCCGAGATCGCATCCACAATGGACATCTACGCAGACGAAATGACGACCTTCTCCGAACTGCGGCCCATGCTAAACATCAAGTGCCCCAACGAAGAAATTGAAGCGGTGTTAGCCGTCATGTTTGAGAACATTCTGAATCTTCAGTATAACCTTTTCGGTTGGGCCCGCACCATGTGCAAGTACGGCGACTTCTTCCTTTATCTCGATGTAGACGAGAAATACGGCGTTCAGTCAGTTATCGCGCTTCCTTCCCAAGAAATTGAAAGACTGGAAGGCAAAGACGCCACAAACCCTAATTATGTTCAATACCAGTGGAACTCCGCCGGCATTACTTTCGAGAACTGGCAAATTTCCCATTTCCGCATCTTAGGAAATGATAAGTATGCTCCGTATGGCACATCAATTTTAGAGCCAGCACGACGCATCTGGCGGCAGCTAACGCTTATGGAAGACGCCATGATGGCATACCGTGTTATCCGTTCATCCGAGCGCCGCGTGTTCAAGATTGACGTCGGTGGAATTCCCCCACAAGACGTGGAGCAGTTTATGCAGAAGACTGTCACCAACCTCAAGCGCCACTCTATCGTTGACCCCTCAACTGGTAAAGTCGACTTGCGCTACAATCCCATGAGCATCGAAGAAGACTACTTTATTCCCGTGCGCCCCGGTTCTGCCACAGCCATCGAATCGCTCGCCGGCGCATCCAACATCACAGAGATTGATGATATCAAGTATCTCCGTGACAAACTATTTTCGGCATTGAAGGTGCCTCAATCCTACCTCACAATGGGTGAGGGCGGAGAAGAAGACAAGACAACACTCGCACAGAAAGACATTCGCTTTGCACGAACCATTCAGAGACTACAAAGAGTTATTATCGCAGAGCTTACAAAGATTGGCATTATCCATCTCTATACTCTAGGCTTCAGAGGCGACGACTTATTAAGCTTTAGCTTATCTCTGAACAACCCTTCCAAGATCTCCGAGCTTCAAGAGATCGAATTTTGGAAGTCCAAGTTCGACATCGCAGCTTCCGCTACCGAAGGCTACTTCTCACGCCGTTGGGTGACTGAGAAGATCTTTGGCATGTCTAATGAAGAATTTATGCGCAACCAGCGCGAAATGTACTATGACCGCAAGCACGATGCAGCCCTTCAGCAAGTGGCCGAAGCAGCAGCAGCCGAAGGCGCAGGTGGAATGGGCGGCGACATGGGCGGTGACTTAGGCGGTGACTTAGGTGGGGGAGATCTCGACCTAGGAGGCACCGAAGCCGGCGGTCCTGAAGAGATGCCTGCAGCCGCGGCAGATGCTCCTGAAGGAGGAGGCGGAGACGATTCAGCCCTTCTGGCAGTTCCCCCCGGTTCTAAGAATGAGCCTCGCTTAACTCCTGGTGCTAAGGGTAAAGTATACCACCCCAAGAAAGTAGACAGGCGCCCAGCAGGCGCCGCCAAGCGCTCTAATCTAGCAAAGGGCGGTGGACAAAAAGCTAGCGGAGGCATTCGCAACGTGGTGCCGGGACTAAGCGATTTGAAATCTCTCAGCACAATGAACGGATTAGGAACAGGTGTTTATGAACAAGACGAGTCTACTTATAACAACGGCGAAATTTTAGAAGAGAAGAAATTGTTTCAAATAAATGAATCTGTTCGAGCCCTTATCAACGGATTAGAAAGAATTAAGCAAGAACCAGCGGAGAACGAAAGTGAAAACGAAGCATAACAAAAAAAGAAACACTGCTTTTGTGTATGAGGCTCTCCTCCGAGAGGCCACTGTCGCGATTTTAAGGAAAGACGCTAAAAGACGTGACACCATATTAAACATTATCAAGAAGCATTTTAAACCAGGATCAGTATTGAGACGAGATTTAGAGTGCCATCGCTCTTTATACGAAAACCAAGGGCTCGATGCAGAAACATCGACGAAGATTTTGCGAGAAGCCAAAATGGCTAGCCGCTTGATCGATCCCGCAGGACTGTTTGCTCATCAGAGCCGGCTCATCAGCGACATCAATCGCGACTTAGAGCCTGCTGTTTTCAACACCTTTGTTCCAAATTACAAGACCCTAGCATCCATTGCGCAAATCTTCTCACAGAAAGCCGCTCCCAAGGATCACGTCTTGTTAGAGAACGAGGTCATCAGCAAGATGACCGAAAACGCGGAGGTTATTCAACCTTCCCCAGATATTGACAATGTGGTAATTCGAGCTTTCACCAAAAAGTTTAATAACAAATACGAAACCGAACTTTTGGACGAACAGAAAGAACTCTTGACACACTACATCTCGTCATTTGCCGATAACGCTTTAGAGCTTAAGACTTTTCTGAATGAGGAAATCTCTCGTCTTAAAGTCCAATTAGAAACGGCCAAGAAAAGTGACGAGATCAAAAACGATGATCAAATGCTGGAAAAGACCAGCACTGTTATCGAACGCTTAAGCGCGTTCGCTCACTGTACGATTGACGATGACACTCTTCTGACAATCATGAAGACCCAAAGCTTAGTAAAGGAAATTGCCACCGATGTCAGTAACGATTAAAGTTGGTGACGGCACTCCCGAAGGCGCAACCGTTCGCCTGGAGCTTGATGTTCGCAAGAGCATGAACGGTGACTTGATGATTTTTGATCACGGAGACATCGACATCGTGCTCTCCACCAAAAACAACAAAATTACAGCGTTTCCTAAAGAGACGATGAACGATATGGTTTACGGTGCTCAAAACCGCCTGTTTGCAATGCTGCGCAAGAAGGGTATAGTAATGGCTGACTCAATCCAAGGAGGCGCCTTTTACGGAGCCTTTGAGGCATTGATGGAAGAAGCCTCGGCCGAGAATCTTAGCACCGCTAAAATGGCGCTCATCAACATCTCCAACTTTATTGATGAAGAACGCCCATACTTTGAGTCCACAGAGTCCATTATTTCAATGACCGACGATGAACTAATTCATCCGGACAAAGCAGACTCCACAGAGCTTGGTGAGGTTCCACAAGAAGTCGAACAAGGCTCAATTCGACCGGGTTATATCAGGGACCCCTATTCGCTTAATTACCTGTACACGATTTAAAATGAAGCTCTTAATGGAAAGGTGGCGGATCGCCCTAGATGAAGAAGAACAAGAAGGCGCCGCCAAAGCCAAAATCTTGGAAGACGCGGGTACTGAAGCACAAGCGCTTATAACCAAAGTAACTAGCGCAGCCAGAGGGGATGCAGCATTAGCTCGCGAGGCTATTGAGTCCATTATTGTAGCGTTGCAAAATACTCTTAAATAAAGGAGCGAGAGTGGATTTATTATACTTTATATTAGCAGCCTATGGGCTGACTCAAATTTTGGTTTATGGGAAAGTTTTCGATGCCATTCGCCCAACTAGAGGCTGGCTCGGCGAACTATTCAAATGTCCCATGTGCGTTGGTTTTCACGTAGGGTGGATTTTAATGTTACTTTCTCCCTACACAGAACTATTTAATTTTGATGTGACGGCTGTAAATTATTTAATTTTAGGATGCCTCTCATCGGGAACATCGTATGTTCTAAACATGGTCATTGGAGACGAAGGAATTAAACATGAACACAAACGCGTGGAATAGCAAGTGGATGTTGCAGCCAGTAAGACGCTGCTGCAAGGGATCTTAAGTATGTCCAAAGTACTTTTACGAGAATATTACGCGCTCTGCGAGGGCGGCGTCTGTCAAGATCTGTTAACCGAAGATGAAAAGCGGTTTGTAGCGGATGGCGGCATGATACTATCGGGCAAACTTCAAGAAGCCGATATTCAAAACGGCAACGGCCGCATTTATCCTTACCGGGTATTGATGCGCGAGGTTAAGACTTACCAAAAGCTCGTTAAAGAGAATCGCGCCCTCGGCGAACTCGACCACCCAGACGATTCAGTCATTAACCTTAAGAACGCTTCTCATATGGTAACTGATGTTTGGATGGAGGACAAGAATGTGATGGGCAAAGTTAAAGTGCTTGATACGCCCTCCGGCAATATCCTCCGCGGACTCGTCAACAGTGGAGCCCAACTGGGTATTTCCTCTCGTGGCATGGGTTCCGTGAGCGAGAACATGGGTAAGACAATGGTTGAAGATGACTTTCAGCTTATTTGCTTTGATTTTGTTTCAGAGCCTTCAACCCCCAACGCATTTATGATGAAAGAAGCAAAGGATTTGAGTCGTCCCAATGTGTTCACCAAAGCAGATCGGATTAACCGATTGTTAAACGAGGTACTTGAAAATGAGTAAGAAATGGTCGAGTTATGAAAAAGACGGCAAGATTATGGAGTCTTGGAGAAACTATGTGGAGGGACCTCCTACCTATAGATTCTTGCAAGAAGGTCCCGACTACATCCTTACGGAGCAAGATCTCCAGGAACTGTTTGGCAAGGCCAATTGGGAAAAACTAGTTGATCGGTTTGCTATTGAAGACGACGGCGCCGCCGATTTAGCCCAGCGTTTAGGTTTGAAGTCGGCTGAAGTTACGGATGCCGAAGGTCAGGCGTTAGACGTGGCCCAAATTGAAGCTAAAATCAAACAGGTTATGGATGTTGCACGTAAGAGCAATGATCCCGAACTGGCCGATGCTGCGCAAGATTTGGCGCAAAACGCACAACAAGTCGCTCAAGGCGCCTCCGCTGAAGAAGCTACAGCAGATGATGATGAGGGCGAAGCTGAAGCTGCTCCTGGTGAGGAACCCGAAGATGAGTCCTTATCATTAAAACAGCTTGAACAGGGTGACGTGAAGATGGCCTTAAGTGTGCTCAACAACACAGCGGGACTTAATGCTAAAAAGCTCGCTCAAACTATTGATGATGGTTTTGAAAAAGCTCTTCAAGGGAACCCCTACGCCGGCCAGATGCGCGATGAGCAATTGCCGATGATTAACTTGGTGCGAGACGAGATTGTTAAAATTCTTTCCGGAGATTTTAGTAATCTAGTTCGAGAATCACAAGGTTCACATTATAAAGTACATCCGGCCACTTATCTTTTTTTCCAAACAATAATTTCAAACAGGTGATACATGAAAAAAGCAGAATTAAAACAACTTATCAAGCCGCTTGTTAAAGAATGCATTCACGAAGTCCTTTTAGAAGAAGGGCTTTTGAGCAATGTAGTAGCTGAAGTCGCAAAAGGATTACAACAGAATGTGATCGTTGAATCGGCACCTGCTCCGCGCAAAAAGCGCGCCCCAAAACCACAGCGGCCGGCCGAGAGCACACAAAAGATCAATAAATATCGTCAAAGTTTAATGGATTCGATTGGCAAAGACGCTTATAATGGCGTAGACCTTTTTGAAGGCACTGATCCCATGAGCACTCAACAGCCAGCACAAGGACACCCCGATCTCGGCAATCCCCGAGATGCCGGCGTAGACATCGATTCCCTTATGAGCAAATCAACCGCCATTTGGCAGGCATTAAAGTAGGAACAATGGCTAGAGCAGCACACGTAAAGGTTACATCTAAAGAAACGCACGGACAGGTAGATCGCATGATTCGTCGATTTATCAAAAAAGTGAAGAAAGAGAGAATTCTCGAAGACTTTAAAGATCGCCGTCATTACAAAAAACCATCTGTGGCGAAAAAGGAAAAACGCATTCGCGCCGAACGGCAACGATTGCGAGATGAGAAAAAAAGAAAGCGCGCTGAAGAAAGAAGGCGCAATAGAAAAATTTAGGTACTATTTATAATGAATATGAAGAAATTAGGAGTTTTATAATGGCAAGTCATATTGGATGGTCTCCCCCCGGACTAGCAAATGTGGGTTCCTATCAGGTTTCGGGACAACCTTATATTAGCGGATCTACCACACATGCCGCATTACACGAAGAGCAATATCAATTTCCTTACGTGACAAAAAACGTCACAGTTATTAATCATGCGAGTGAAACGATTAGAATTCATTTTAATTCGACAGGCTCGGGCCCAGTGATTAGCGGAATGCACTATGTCGAACTCGACAGTGATGAAGATTCTTATACTTTCAATGCAAAGTGTAGTCAAATCTTTATTAGTGCCCCCGGCACGAATAGTGGAAATGCATCTTATTGTGTGATTGCTGAACTTACAGGGATTGATCGCAAGAGTATGTATGCGCTAACTGGTTCAGGGTTGACTGAACACCTAACAACGTAAGAGGAGCTTAAAATGGGTTTTGGTTCAGGCGAAGGTTTTACCCCAGGAAGACATAATTTAGTTGGAGATTTTACTGTTGAAGGCAATATGTCTGCATCGGCAGCGATCTCTGGCGGCTTTTTCTTTGGAGATGGTTCATTCCTCCAAAACGTTACCGGATCTGGTGGCGGTGGTGGCGGAATTAGCTTTAATGGCTCTACTGCTAATGGAATTCTAACTTACGGCAATGCATCGACCGCAGATGTTGAGTCAAATATTACTTTCAATGGCACGCTCTTGGGCGTCGGCGGGGCTAGCCCTGCAAGCATCAGTGCATCTTCAGGTCTTACCGCAAGCTCTCTCCAAGTCAGTGATGGCTCTCGCCACTATGGCATGACCAATGAAGGCAACTTGGGGGTTGCTACAGTCACAGGCTCTGGCCTTACGAGTAACATCGAAATTCCATATATCACTGCATCGATGGGTGTCTTGATTAAACGCAATGCCGACAGTGCTGATAGAGCCCCCTTGGTGGCTATCTCGGGTGCATCTGGCACCGATGGAGTCGGTGGGGGAGTTCAATCAGCTTTATGGATATCTGGCTCCGGCAACAACAGCAAGCGCACCGTTGTTAAGATCCTCTCCGATGGGTTTTATCCCCTTAAGCTCCAGGCCGATAATAAGCATTGCGCTTTCATGATGCAAGCGGGCCAAGGCCTCGATGCCGGCGGGGATAGAGTCCCCCTCACAGAAAGAAACCTAATAACCAAATATCTCCCCCCGGTTGCTCTCCAATCTGACAACAGTCGAGTTTGGTCATTTGGTGTAGATTGCGAAGAAGCCGACTATCGGCGTTTTAGAATCGTGAACAGCGAGGCGCTAGGAATGACTTCTTCCAGCGGTTTGGGACTTAGCGCGACCGGCTCCGTTGAAGCAGGAGGCCGCTACGGTGAAGTTTTTTGGGGACTCAACATTGATAATCCTGCACACACTCTCGATATTAATGGTGGTCTGTGCGTAACCGGAAGTACAATTCTCGGTACTGACGCCACTAGCTCTGTGAGCGTGATTGGTACAATCACCGGCTCGGGAGTCGTTAGCAACATCGAGATGCCTTATATCACGGCATCGATGGGTGCCTTGTTTAAGCGCAACGCTGACAATGCCGATAGAAGCCCGCTCGTGGCCATTTCAGGCGCATCTGGTGCCGATGGAGTCGGCTCGAATAATCAAGCATCCTTGTGGGTGTCTGGATCGGGTGTCAATAGTCAGCGCGGCGTAGTACATATTGACAGTCACGGACCCTATACTATCACATTGCGTACGCGCAATGATAACACTAATATTATGTATCGAGCCGGCCAGGGCTTGGATTCGAATGGCGACCGCCAGCCCAAATCTGAAATGAATATTGCCTTTAAAATGGGTCCCCCACCGGATCTGGGAACCGGTACCGGCGGACAATCGCGCGTGTGGGCCCTGGGGGTTGATTGCCAGACAGCTGATTATCGGCGCTTCCGCATCACAAATAGAACCGGAGTGGCTGTCACTGCCTCCGCTAATTATGGACTTTGTGCAACGGGCTCGTGTGTCCCCGGCGCACGCTATAACGAAACGTGGTTCGGGTTCAATAATGACAATCCCACAAACACTATCGATATTAACGGTACTCTATGCGTCACAGGAAGCACAATCCTAGGAGCCAGTCCCGACGCCCCATACTTGAGCGCAACCAGTTCGGTGATTTGCGGCGGCAGCTTAAGCGCTTCTATAGGACTTACCGCAAGCTCTCTTCAAATCAGCGATGGTTCCCGCCACTATGGTATGACCAACGAAGGTAAGTTGGGGATTGCTTCATTCGCAGCCAATTGGACAAACGCCGGCAATACAGTCGCCGACCTTGGAACTGTTACGACTGCTACTTCAATAACCGCCACTGATTTAATCGGCACCAACGTCGATGGGATCATCGGCGCCGACACTGCCCGTGCTGGTACTTTCGCAGCGATTGTTGGCACGTCATTAAACGTTTCTGAGGGTAACATCACAAATGTTGGAGACATTAACTGCGATAGCATTAGCGTCGACGACGCAGCGGTTGGGCTTGATATTCAAATGGGTGGAAACACGAGTCTTAACAAGATTTCACTAACCGATGATCTTGCCGATGCTCTTAATATCACCGAAGGCAGCAACTCATATCTGAAGTTTACTACCAGTAATGGCAGTGAAGAAATAGTAGTGGCAAAAAATATGGATTGCGAGGGCGACCTTGATGTAGATGGTAATGTGACTCTCGGAGATAGCGATGGAGACACTGTGACCCTTAAGGGTGTTCCGTCAATTGTAGGCGTCAGTGATACTTCTCCGGCCGATCTCTATTTCAAAGCCGATCAATCTGGAGGAGATGAAGATATTGATAATTGGCTTGTCCGCGCATCAGATGGAGGCACACTTAGTATCAATAACAAGGCTAGCACAAGTTATGTAGCCCAAATGACTCTCTATCCACATGCGACTCAAGCTAGCTCGCTAACAAAGGTCGAAGGACAACTCTTAGCCGGCGCCGCGCTTCTTGTGGGGCAACCAAGCGCACCCACCAGTACAGGTACCACGCAGAGTAATAACTTAACAATTGCGAATTTGCTCACGCGAATTGTTTACAATAGTAATGGGGCCGGCGGTGCAATCACATACACCTTACCCACAGCGGCAGCTATTGTTGCTGGGCTTACATCGGCTATTGGCAATGCGGTAGCCGGAATAACTTTTGATTTTAGTGTCATAAATGTAGATGCGTCCCAAGACATTACCGTCGCCACCAACACTGGTTTAACACTGGTTGGGGGAATGGTTGTCGAAGTCGGTGAATCCGCCACATTCCGCGTTTATATCACGAACCACGTTGGCAGCAGCGAAGCAGCTAGCATATTTAGGTTGGCATAATGGGTAATTTTGGATGGGCGTATATAAACTGTTCAGATACCGGGTCGGCCACTGGCAATGCCAACGGACCATCCGGCTCTGTGCAATACATGACAGGCGCAGGAGACACGTTCTCCTCGGGCTCGGCTAATTTTACATACCAGTCGGCTCACAATCTATTGCAGCTAACAGGAACGCTTTCGGTTACAGGCACGATTAGCGCCAGTCACATGCACATTGAAGATGTGACGGTGATTGATGCAACCGGATCAACTAAGTTTGGTAACAGTAACGATGACACCCATATTCGAACAGGCAGCCTATCTGTATGGAAAGCTGACGGCGCCGGATATGTGTTAAGCGCCTCGGTAGCCGAAACACGCGTTTATATTACAGGCTCGGGCGGCCTTACTGTATCTGGCGCATTCCAAGGTAACTATCGGAATGTGCTCGTCGACAAGGTCACAGCGTCGGCTGGAGACTACATTGTAGGAATCAATGTGGGAGACTTGCGCACCGATTTCAGGCTCCCCAGCGCCGCCACAGTTGGCCGCGGCGGCATTGTAATCGTAAAGGATGAATATCCCGGGTCGCGCTCCACAGGATCGGCAATTCACATTTCAGGCTCTGGTGCTGATACAATTGATAATGCAACCTACTATTTACTAACAGGCTCAATGCCTGCTATTCATCTGTATTCAAATGGTGCTACTGAGTGGTATGTATTCTAATGGAGGCTCTGGTGCTTTATGGCATACAACACTTTATCTGGCACTGTAATAGCCGCCCAAGAGTATCTTCCCGGTGACTTAATAGTTGGCAACATACTCTCAGGAAATCTGAGCACATCAGACGGCAGTGCAATTATTAATGTGCCGCGCCTCTCTAACGCCACCAATAACGCCATCCTTACCAATGTAGGTGGTGATGCTAATGACATCACATGTGAAAGCAATCTCACATTTGATGGCGATGTGCTCAACGTTACCGGCGATCTTACGGCGAGTATTGGTGTCAAGGCCACTTTCTTCGAAGGTGATGGAAGTCGCTTAACTGGCATTACGGCGGGCACAGGATCAGGGGATCGAGTAACCGCAACTGCCGCAGTACAGGGTACTACTCTGACAGCCGGCTTTAACTATTTCACAGGGGCATTGGGGTCGGCAGTGACGACAATGACTGTCTCCCTGCCTGAAACACCTACTCCCACATTAGGTGATCTTGTGCACATCAAAGGTCCCAGCAATTGCAGCCCTGTACGCATTGTGACTATCACCACTTCGGGTAGTCACACAATTGACGGTGTTGATTCTATTACACTGAACTCACCCTACAGTGCGGTCTCTTGTGTATACGCATCTTCCGGATCTTGGTTTATTTATTGAGAGTCCGAAAATGCAAAAGTTGAGTAGACATGCTTCTAAAGGCACCATATTTGTGATTGGCGCCCCGAGCGGCATATAATTTATTCAATTTAAGCGACCCTAAACACTAATTAATAGCGAGCCTCATCTTCATAGATGTGGCTTGAGTGGGTGAGATCTATCTTTACCTACTCGCCTAAAAAAAACTATAATATGGAGGGTTTTATAATATGGCTTATAAATTTCAATTAGGTGGTGCGATTCTTAGCGGTGCCTTAAATGTAAAAGGAGACTTGACAGCTAGTACTGACGTCAGTGGTGCACTGGTCAACATCTCCGCATCCAACTTCCTCGTTGGTGGTGGGTTGCAGATGGCGCGTGTTACAGCTTCATCGAATTTCAATGCAGTTGGAGGAGACGGTCTCATGTGGTTGAACTCGCAAGATGGAAAGGTGGTCGCAATGACCCCAACCGCGTTCGCTAGTAATTTAGCGGGCGATGGACTTAAGTCTACTACCGGCTCTGTCGTAGTGAACGTTGACGATTCAACTATCAATATTGATGAAGATAAAATTCAAGTCAAAGATCTTGGTATTGGAACAGGTCAACTTGGTACGGGTTCTGTAACTCGCGCCAAGATCGGACAAGATGCGGTCGGACCTGCGCAGATTAATATCTTCGACGACGGCTTGGCCCCAAATAACACTCAATTCTTAATTGCTGATGGCACTGATTTCAGTTCCTTTGCGTTAAGTGGTGATGTGACTGCTACCGCCGCCGGCGTTGTTTCGATTGGTGATAATAAGATTGTGACCAATCTGATTCTTTCGGGTGCTGTCACCGGTCCCAAGATCGGCGATCAGCAGATCGTTCAACGCAACCTTGCAACTGGTTCTGTAGAAGTAAATGCGATCAAGCAAGGGGCTGTTACAATGGCTGCACTAGCTACTGGTTCTGTAGAAACGGCGGCTTTTGCCTCCGGCTCTGTAACTCGTGCTAAGATTGCAGGCCAAGCTGTTAATGTTGAGCAGTTGTCGGCAGACGTTGCTGGCGAAGGTTTGGCTGGCGCCAACGGCACGCCGGTGTCACTGGATGTGTCAAGCCTTACTACTGTCTTAACCGGATCGGCACTGGACGGTTTGGACGTATTCGCTGCTTTCGACGTGGGCGCAGGAGTACAAAAGAAGTCTACTTTGGCTGATATAGCTACAAAGATGGCTGGTAGTGGTATTACTGCTACTAACGGTGTCTTAGCTGTTGGTGCTGTGACTGGGTCTGGTGACTCAATTACTGTAACTGCGATTGCGGATGGCGACGATTGTGTAGCCGGAATCAACTATTTCACTGGTACAATTCAACCCGGTGAAGGCAAGATCGACGTGAATTTGCCGGCGAGTCCCACTGTGGGCGACGTCGTCATGGTTAAGGCCCCGAGTAACTGCGGCCCGCAGAATCGTGTCGAAATTGGAGTGCAAGGTAGCCACAAAATTGATGGTATTACCGACGTCATCTTAGATGATACTTACGCTGCTGTTAATTTCGTTTACGTTGTAGCTAACAAGTGGTCTATTGTCTAATTTGAGTTTTATCTCTTACTAAGATAATGTTTACTGGGCGTCCCTCCTTGTGGGGGGCGCCCTTTTTGCGTACTACTTACTATTATGAGAACATTAGACTTACACGGTGCCCATCACACCGCCGTTCAAAGTAAAGTTGAGAATTTTGTCTTAAGCTACAGCGTGCCTCTCCGCATAATAACGGGAAACTCCACTCGAATGCAGGCGCTAGTACGCCAGATCTTAGAAAGATACGATTTTGGCTTTTATTATGAGAGCGATTATAATTTGGGAAGCCTAATTATCACAGATAACACCAAATACTGGTCCAACTAGAAGGTACAAACATAGTATGGCTTATAATATTGCGCAATTTCCTCTCGAAACCCCCCTTGTGGGATTGGGAGAGGAAGAGCGAGAACAGCTTAAGAAGATTGACAAGGTTGATCATGCGATTGACAACTTTTCCGATGAGAAGATCGGCGGCCAAAAGATCTTTACGCAAACAGTAATTGCCGAAGGTTATAAATTGCACGACGGAACGCTCTTAAAGCCCGTAGCAGTCGAGACCATCAAAAACAATCGTGCTTCCGGTGTTCTGATAGCCAATGGCGACAAAACCATCACAGCAGCCGCCAACCTCGCATGGGATGGACACACGCTAACCGGTGAAAATTTGAAATTCAACAATATTTATGGATCTGGAGAGAACCTAATCGATCTCCCCGCGGAGAACTTGCGAGGACTAGTCCCAGCCAAGAGTTTAGACCTGCGCAAGAACGGCGCTCTTGCTGTCGAAGACGACCAACTAACATTAAGCTTTCACACGGTAGGTTCTATCAAAATGAACGGACAAACCCTGGCAGACGGCGACAGTATTTTGGTATACGACAACTCGCACAACCTGATCCGCAAATCCACCCTCCAAGCCTTCTATAAAGACTACATTAACTCTAAGATTCACCACCCTAGCGGCGAGCAGCACACCCTCCAGTTTAGAAAGGGTTCGTCTTTTGGTTCGGCACCCACATTAACGTTCGACTCCGGACAAAACCTTTTGAATGTCCACGGTCAAGTCTCGACGCTAACTTTGAAAGCCAGCGAACAAGTACAACTAGACGGCCCCGTGCTACACAGTTCAGCGCAGCACCAAAACATTACTACTGTATCTCAGAAGGACTACAAAGTCGGACCCGACGACTATACTATCCTGGCAGACACCTCCGCCAACAATGTGTGTGTGGTGCTTCCCGACGCCAGCACAAACCGCGGCCGCCTCCTTAATATTAAGGCAGTTCATACCGAAAAATACACCCTCAAAGGAAACGTTTTAACCATCAAGAGTGCCGGCGGTTCAATCGATCTGTTCGAGGATATCAAATTAAAAATGAACACTTCTTCTCGCTGTCTTCAATCAGACGGTGAAAATTGGTGGATTATCAATAGTCGCGGCTCATAATAATAGTCGTTTTGACTTCTGCAGCACTATTTATTTTGAATTAGTGCCATTTGTAGGAGTATATTAATGTCCCACTTGTTAAGAGACGCGATTGTCGACGCAAAAGCTCTGCGCGAAGCCGCGCTTAAAAACGCGGAAGCTTCCGTAATCGATAGATATTCAGAAGAGGTGAGAAGCACCCTTAACGCCCTTCTGGAGCAAGAAGAGGAAGCCCCTCTCGACCTTGGTGCAGACTTAGCAGCGCCTGATGCCGGTGCTGAGACCGGCGCACCCCCCATGGATTTGGGCGCCCCCGAAGAAGGCGCGCTCGAAGAAGGCGAAGCCGAAGAAGTGGCCGAAAACATTCCACTCGCTGCGACTGACGGACTCTCCGAAAACGAGGGTGAAGGCTTATCCCGCCTCCCACGTTCCGGCGAAGACGTCGAGGTAGACATTAACCTTGATGCCCTCCAAGAAGCCGTACAACAGCTTCAAGGTGAGCAGGAAATCAATCTTAACGAAGCAGATTTGTATGCATTGTTGGAGGATGCCGATCCACTGGGCGCCCAAGAATCCGGCGAAATGGCCACCGATCCCGACACCGAGAAGGAAGGTGGTGCCCAAGGCGAAGCTGATGCGGCTGAAGAAGCCGCTGAAAGTACAGAGTTTGAAGCTTCGGATGATGCCGGCGTAGGCCCCACCAAAGAATCCCTCGATATTTCCGATGAATTTATTGATTCCATCGTAGAAAGGCTTACAGTTGATATGGGTGCAGACTTAACTGGTTGGGCTGGAAGCTCCACCGAAGCCATGCGCTACCAAATGGAAAAAGAATTTGCTCGCCGTCGCAGTACTGACGTCGAGGACAATATGAACGATTTGAAGAAGGCTCAAGAAGAAGTTGTTTTCGAAAATAAACGACTTAAAGATAGCCTTACACAATACAAGCAAGCAACTCAACAGCTTAAGGAAAGTCTACATGATGTAAACCTTTCGAACGCTCGCTTGCTTTACACGAACCGTGTTTTGAGAAATACCTCCCTAAATGAGCGGCAAAAAACAAAAATTGCCGATGCTATTTCAAAAGCTGGTTCCGTAACAGAAGCAAAGACAATATACCGTACGCTTGAAAGCACAGTGGAGTCCGCCCCTAAACGTGGACCACAATCACTTAGCGAAGCAATTGGTCGTCAGCGCACCTCTGTTATTCGTGCTTCCCGTCAGGAAAGCACACCATCCGATCCAATTGCGGATAGGATGAAAAAACTAGCAGGTATCGCATAGATACAAATACATATATTATAGGAGGTATTTTAAAATGGCTGGTATTATTGAACGATTGACCGAAGGAGTTATCAATCGTGACCTGCGTGCCGAAGGGCATGCACTTTTAGAGAAGTGGGAGCGCACTGGATTGCTGGAAGGCATTGATAGTGATCGCAAGCGCCACTCTATGGCTCGACTGCTTGAGAACCAAGCAAAAGAGCTTCTCCGTGAAACTTCTACCATGGCCGGTGGAGATGTCGAAGGTTTTGCAGCCGTCGCATTCCCCATTGTCCGTCGTGTTTTCGCGGGACTGATTGCTAACGATCTTGTTAGTGTTCAGCCGATGAGTCTCCCCTCGGGTCTCATCTTCTTCCTGGATTTCACCATTAGCAGGGACACCGGCGACGGCAAGAACGACGAGTATTCGCGTTTGGCCTACAACTGGTCCAGTTCTTTCTACGGTGGTGGAAAGGTTGGCTCCCAGATCACTGGTGGTGTGGACTTGGACGAGTATGGCGTAGGCTATGCTGGTGGTGCGTATAACCTCAACAACGGTTATTCGTCTCCGACAGGTTCCGCTCTCGCAAATGCTGTTACGTTGACTCCCCAGGCAGGCCCATACGGAAAGTTTGGAAGTCAGGAAACTTCAGCATCTGTCCTTAATAAGGCAGTTACTTGGGATCCGGATCTCGTTTCCGGCTCGGCTGTTTTGTCCGTGGTTACCGTCTTGCAATCTGGTCTCGATCAGGTTAATGTAGACGGACCGCAGTCCTTTAACATCTCCAGTTCTGCTGGTAATGGTATCCTTTCTCTGGCCCAGGGCGCTGTTGCGCGTTTGGTTCGGCGTCACACTCAGGTTGTGAGTGCCTCGGCTACTCCTCGTCTGAAGCTTGTCTTCGTCAGTACTGGTAGTGATGGTGCACAGGGGGACCACGGGTTGATTGCGGAAATCTCTACGCAAGTGTTGCAGGGACTCACATCGAGTGTTAACACTATTTCCTGGGCACAAACCGATGACCTCGTCGCCGGTGGTGCAGCAGGTTCTATTGTTGGACAGGCTGAGTGGGGACTTGAGAATGAGCAGAACATCCCCGAGATCGACATCAAGGTCGATTCCGTGGCGATTACTGCCATGACCAAGAAGCTCAAGGCTAAGTGGACCCCGGAGTTAGGACAAGATCTTAACGCCTACCACAACCTTGATGCTGAGGTTGAGCTTACGAGCATTCTCTCCGAGCAAGTTGCTCTTGAGATTGACCGTGAGGTTCTCGCAGATCTCGTCAATGGCGCGACTGCAGCAACCTACTACTGGTCCCGCTCTCCCGGTATGTTCTTAAACCGTGAGACTGGTGCTGAAATTGGAGCGTCTTCTAAGGCTCCCGATTTCACCGGTACAGTGAGTGAGTGGTATGAAACCCTCATCGAGACCATTAATGATGTGTCTGCACAGATTCACCGCAAGACTTTGCGGGGTGGTGCTAACTTTGTCGTCTGCGGACCCGAAGTTGCCAACCTCCTTGAGTTTACGGCTGGTTTCCGTGCTTCCGTCACTAATGACGACGAGAAGGGTTCCATCGGTGCCGTCAAGGTCGGTTCACTTTCCAAGAAGTTTGATGTCATTGTTGACCCATACTTCCTCCGGAACGTGATTCTGGTCGGACGTCGCGGATCCTCTTTCCTTGAAAGCGGATTTGTTTACGCACCGTATGTGCCACTGCAAACCACACCCACTATCTTTGGCCCTGAAGACTTCGTGCCCCGCAAGGGCGTGATGACTCGGTACGCCAAGAAGATGGTGCGTCCCGATATGTACGGTCTTGTTATCGTGCGCGGACTCTTGGGTGAGTCAGGCGGCTGATCAATAGATTAGTCCTCTATAAAACAATCCCCCCTGTCACATTCGTGTGACAGGGGGTTTGTTTTTGGAGAAATAAATATAAAGAAGATGGAGCTTAGGTTCTGCTCCGACTATTTAAAAACAGCATACCACTACATGTCCCTATTATAAGGAGGAACTTCATATGGGTAACCAACCAAGCGCTGCAAGAATGAAAAGACTGATGGGAGGCAACAAGATTGAACCCACCTCCATCGAAACTCCTGAAGCCACCATTACTACTTTGAACACGAGCACCGTGACGCTTTCGGGGCCCAACACAAATGGTCTTGCGGGTGTTATTCTATCGGACAGCAAAAACCTCACTGGAGGCGCCGACGACTACGAGGTCACGATGACGCAGCCCGAGGATACCACTTTGTTGGAAGTGGGTCTTTTCTTCTCCCAAGCTACCGACGCCAGTGGCGACCTCATTGTAGATTTTGGAACGTCAGCCGGTGGTCAGCAGATAGTTGCGAATACCACCGTCGTTTCTTCGAACACGGCGACCGCTAATAGTGCTGTATCGACAGGAGGTATGAAAGCTGAGGCCGGAAACTCCCTAGCTTTTGTGACCAACTATACTCATCATGTAACTTCCGATACAACCATTACTTGTAGCCTTACAACCGATGGAACCAACACCACGGGTATTTACAGAGCATATATCAAGTATATCTATATGTAGGACTTGAATAAGAAGAATAGTTTATATTTGAACCCCCTCCGAAGAGGGGGTTTTATTTTTTGACATCAGTAGCCAAAAGGTCGATCTGCTAAATTTTTTCCCCGGTAAATTTTTGAGATTTTCGTTTTATGAATAGTTGGAGGCGCCTTTGCTCTTGAACAACTATTTAGTTTAGCAGAGGATCCCTTTTTATGCCAACTGACCTTCAACCTATTTCCGAAACTAGTGCGATAGTATTAACTTCCACCGGTAGTGCAGCCAAAGTTGCTGCCGCAGTCCCCTTTGGAGCCTACACCGGTTCCGTTGATTTCCTAAGCGGAGCAGCCCTCCAGGTAGCTTACGTTTATAAGAAACTGGGTGGAGATGTAGTCGACATTGAGTTGACCCCCAACAATGTATACGCCGCTTATGAAGAAGCCGTATTAGAGTACTCCTACATTATTAACCTTCACCAGGGCAAAAACAGCCTCGGCAGTTTGCTCGGAGATGCTACCGGCACCTTCGATCATATCGGAAACATCAAGAGCGGCTCCCTTTCCTCCAGTTTAGGAGGAACACACGTTTCCCTCAAGTACCCCCGCTTTCAGTTTGAAGCAGCGCGCTCCGCCGGCGACGGTTTAGCAGCGGCCGCAGGGTTTGGTGGCACCATCCGCGAATATTCCGCCTCTTTCGGACCTGCTCAAGGTGTGCAGGACTACGATCTCCAGGGCATTATTAGCAGTGCCTCTAATTCGGGCGTCGACGACGGGGGACAGGCTGTCGATTACAGCGGCAAAGTTGATAACAAGAGGGTAATCATCACTCAGGTTTTTTACGTCTCTCCTAGGGCAATGTGGCGCTTCTATGGCTATTATGGAGGGGTAGGTGTCGTTGGTAATTATTCCACATACGGACAGTTCGCCGATGACTCCACATTTGAGATTATTCCCACATGGCAGAACAAACTGCAAGCTATCATGTACGAGGACTCTATTAGAACCCGTACTTCCAACTATTCCTATGAATTGATTGATGGAAGGCTTAGACTGTTCCCCACCCCGAGCTATTGGGGACTTGCAGAGATGGATCGTATTTGGTTCAAGTTTTATGTTGAGGACAACGCCTGGGATGACAACGCCGGCTATGATGGCAGCATCGGTGGTATCAACAACATCAACACCGCGCCTTTTGGCAACATTCCCTATGTCAATATTAACTCAATTGGTAAACAATGGATTAGAAAGTACGCCTTAGCGCTCTGTAAGGAGATGCTGGGTCAAATTCGCGGCAAATTCACGACAATGCCAATTCCTGGCGAGAGCGTCACTCTCAATCATTCAGAACTGCTCTCACAAGCCAAGGAAGAACAAACAAGCCTTAAAGATAAGCTCCGAGAGCTTCTTAAAGAAATGGAGTATGTGCAACTCACCAAGGATGACTCGGAACGCGCCACCGCGGCCGCCGAGACCATGAAGTTTTCCCCGTTGCCCATATTTGTGGGGTAATAACGAATGTCCGACAACGAATGGAAAAGACCACCAGCGCCACCACCCCCGCTTTTCTTAGGTAAGAAAGAGCGAGACCTCGTAAAGCAGGTTAATGATGAATTAATCGAAAAAGTCATTGGTCAGCAGATCTTATACTACCCCATTGATTTGCAGGTCACCAATTTCCATGAATTATACGGCGAAGCCATTGATAAAACTTATTTGCCTCCGGTGCGAGTCTATGCGTTGGTTGAGTTTACTGATTATGTCACGGAATACATGGAAAATGCCGGAATTGACAAGTCCTGGGAAATTATCATCCACTTCCATCGCCGACGCCTTACCGAAGACCAAGACTTATATGTCCGTGAAGGCGATTTCGTGCTTTATGGAGATTTTTTCTATGAAATTGTAAAGCTGTCCGAGCCCACTAAGCTTTTTGGACAAGTGGACCACAGTTTTGAAATTACTGCGACGTGCAAACGCGCTAGAAAGGGACTATTCGATGCTACCTGATAACTTTGATTTTGCGATGCTCCCCACGGATCACGAACCCTCTTTTAGCTTAAAAGAGATCGGCATGCTGGCTTCCACCATTGAGAACATTGATTATTCGATAGTCTCCTGGGTAAAGGAGGATTTGAAACTCTCCACCCGCACTAACGAAGGCTTTGCTGAGACCCCTGTGTTGTGGCAGGTGCCAGAAAGAGCATTCCAGATTAAAAACGAGAAGGCGCTACGAGATGACGCCGGCGCATTAAAGCTCCCATTGGTGAGTGTAGAGCGAGCAAACATCGTTAAAGATCCACAGAAGAAAGGCTCTTTTCAAGCTCACTATTATTCTAAGCGCAAGGATGGCCGCTCCGGACGCTTTATTATCGCCAAGCGCATTGTCCCTGACAAGACACGCAATTTCGCTGTTGCTAGCGGAACGCGAAACAACACCGGCGCCAAGAGTCAGCTTTATTATCCGAGAAAGAACAGAAAGATTGTGATTCAAACTCTCTCTATCCCGATTCCGGTATACGTTAATATTGAATACAAGATCATGATCAAAACTGAATACCAACAACAAATGAATGAGTTGGTGACGCCATTTATCGGACGCACAGGACAAATTAACTCTTTTGTGATGCGGCGCAACGGACATTTATACGAAGCGTTTATCGATCAAAGCTTCACTCACAATAACAACGTGAGCAATTTAGCTGAGGACTTGCGCATGTTTACGACCGAGATTACCATCCGCGTTCTGGGGTATTTGATCGGCGAGGGGGAGAATGCGGATCGCCCTATTGTGCGCATGGACCAAAACACCGTAGAATTCCAGTTTCCATCCGAAAGAGAGGTTCCAGGAGGCGAGATTCCATTCTTTGGAGAGAGTTCCTGACATGGACGCCCTTTTTTCTATTTAGTTCAGGACCTTTTTCCGCTTTTTGAAATTAGAAATACTATTTAGTTTATGATTGCAATATGATATAATGTCATACTCACAGAAGAGGAACCCAGCAATATGTCAGTGAAAAACTTTAAATTTGTCTCCCCCGGTGTGTTCATTAATGAAATTGATAACTCTTTCATTCCTAAAACCGCCCAAGCTATCGGCCCCGTCGTAATTGGTCGCGCAGGCCGCGGTCTCGCGATGCAGCCCGTCCAAGTCTCATCTTATGCAGACTTTGTTGAAATGTTTGGAGACACCGTCCCCGGCCGAGCCGGCGGCGATATCTACCGCAACGGTAACTACCAATCTCCAATGTACGGAACGTATGCAGCTAAAGCATTCTTGAATGCAAACGTTGCTCCTCTTACATACGTGCGCCTGTTGGGACAACAAACAGCCGTTGGAAACGCTGCAGGCGGCGCAGCCGCTGCTGGGTGGAAGACCACGAACAACATGGGCAACCTCGGTAAAACGAGCGCCACGAATCGCGGCGGAGGCACTACGGCCGCGGCCGGCGGTGCTTTTGGTCTTTTCGTTTTCCCGTCCGGAAGTGGAGCACATCTCGTGGATCCCGCAGCCCATATCGCCAATCCTGGTCAATGTGGTGGCATCTCTGGTCGCCAACCCGGCGCCGGCGTCTTAGCCGCTATTTTCTATATGAACAGTGGGTCTCTGGTTCTTTCCGGAGCCGTCCGCGGAGCCGAAGGAATGGTATCTTCTGGTAGCACGATGTGCATCGGAATGGATTCGAGCAATCTCTTCACGGCGGTATACACCGATTCGAGCTTGGTCGAACACAAGGTAAAATTTGGTTTTGATGACGATTCTGAAACGTTCATTAGAAAGCGGTTTAATACCAATCCTCAGCTTTTAAACGCGTCTGGAACATTTTATCCCCTCCAAGATCATGTATTCTTGGGAGAGTCTTTTGAGAACACCCTTCGGAGTTATGTGGTATCGGGCTCTTCCCTCATTGGGCAGAACATGCAAGGCGCCATCTACGGAATCGCCTTGAGTGGCAGTGATTCTTTGTCCACCTCCCCCGCGAACATGAAATCACAAGCCTCGCGCGAAGCTGTCGCAGGATGGTTTATTGGTCAGGACTTGAGCGGCGACCCCGCCACATACAAGCCTGCCCAGCAACAAAAGCTTTTCCGTCTTAAAGGACGAGGACATGGCGAATGGCTTAACAAGAACGCCAAGGTGTCCATTGAGAAAGTAAAGATCTCTACGAGTACAACTACCCAATACGGAACGTTCTCTGTGGTCATCCGCTCTCTTCTCGATACCGACAACAATGTGGTGATCTTAGAGCGTTTTGATAACTGCACTCTTGACCCCACTTCCCCTAATTATGTGGCACGTATTATTGGCGACAAGTATTATTCTTGGGACCAAAACGAGCGCCGCCTTAAGGAATATGGAGAATATCCTAACGAATCCAAATTTGTATACGTTGAGATGAACGAAGACGTCGATGCCGGCGCCTCCGATCCCCTTCTCCTCCCCTTCGGCTATTTCGGACCCCCCAACTTTGAGCCTATCGTATCCGGTTCAGGCAATGGCTCTAGCGCGCCGACTGCTAGATTTGTAATTGGATCGGGCTCTATTAGTAATGCACCGAGTATTTGCTGGACGACGCTGGGAGCAGGCGCCTCTTCGGCTACCAACGTTGGAGCTTTCTTAACTAGTGCCAATGTGCCGGCCGCGAGTGGTCTTGCCGGTTTGACTGCATCTCTGTTCTTCCCGGTCGACCGCTTACGCATCTCTGCATCCGCCGGCGGGCTTACTAACCCCACTGACGCTTACTTTGGATTCTCCGTCACTCGGACTTCCGGAAGTACCCGCCCCGACCCCAGCGTTGCCGATTGGCATAGACTGCTTTACAGTGGCTTCCCAGATGATCCTGTCTCCGGGCAAAACCCGGCCAAGCGCGCCGCCACTGGCGTGGACGCATGGTCTTATGTCTTCTCTTTGGATGATGTTCGAATCGGTGTCAACGGAGACTTCTATTATCAGTCAGGCTCCCGTGCTGCATCTCTTTCGGTCTCAACTGCCTCTTACGAGAACCTGCTGGCACAGCAATACAACCGCTTCACGGCTCCATTCTGGGGTGGCTTTGATGGATTTAATATCCAAAAGCCCGATCCCCTCTATAATGCAGGCATGAGCGCCGGCAACACTGAAGACAACAGTTACATCTATCACACTTATGCACAAGCAATTGATAGTGTGGCAGACCCCGAGTTTATTGATATGAACTTGCTGTCGAGTCCAGGACTTACCAATACGTCTCTGACGGGTCGTATGATTGATGTTTGTGAAGACCGTGCTGACTCGCTGGCCCTCATTGACCTCCCGGATGTCTATATTCCTTCTGCCGAGGCTTATTACAACACCAAGGCTCAACGAATTGCAACGACGCCTCAATCTGCAGCTACTGCATTGAGAAATCGCCGCATTGACTCCAGCTACGGTTGCACCTTCTATCCTTGGGTCCAAACCCGGGATGCAGGCACAGGTCGTCTCCTTTGGATTCCGCCTACAGTTGCTATGCTCGGCGTGCTCGCTAGTTCACAGAAGTCATCCGAACTCTGGTTTGCCCCTGCAGGATTTAACCGCGGCGGACTGAGCGACGGCGCTGCTGGTATTCCCATCACGGCTGTCACAGAAAGATTAACCTCTAAGAATCGCGACACTCTTTATGATGCGCGCATTAACCCAATTGCCACCTTCCCCTCAAGCGGAATTGTGGTCTTTGGACAAAAGACCCTGCAAGAACGCCAATCGGCCCTTGACAGGATTAACGTGAGAAGGCTTGTCATCTACTTGAAGAAGCAGATTTCCATCCTTTCCACACAAGTTCTTTTCGAACAAAATGTTCAAGCTACTTGGAATCGTTTCAAGTCTCTTATCGAGCCACTTCTGGCTAACACCAAGGCAAACTTCGGTATCACCGATTACAGGTTAATCTTGGACGAGACCACCACGACTCCAGACCTGATTGACCAAAACATTTTGTATGCTAAGATTATGGTGAAGCCTGCAAGAGCTATCGAATACATTGCTATCGACTTTGTGATTGCCTCGACCGGTGCTTCATTCGACGATTAAAAGAGATGAAAGAAATTTCCCCTCACATACTATATAAAATTAGAAACAGGAGTTCCAACTAATGCCATTCTGGTCAACAAATTTCGGTCAAGATACCACCCTTAAAGATCCTAAAAGAAAATTTAGGTTCACGGTAGAGTTTCAGGGTATTCAATCTGCCCAAGGAGGCGCCACATTGTGGTACGCCAAAACGGTAAGCAAGCCGTCATTCCAGATTGCAGCTACAGAACACAAGTATTTGAACCATACTTTCTACTATCCTGGTTCCGTAGCGTGGCAGGATGTCACCCTCGCTTTGGTGGATCCCGTCAACCCCGATATAGCTGCTACACTGTCTGACATTGTTGTACAGTCCGGCTATACGCCGCCAACAGATTCTAATTCATTGACCACTATGTCAAAGGCCAAGGCCGCTGGCGCACTTGGAACCGTCATTATTACTCAAATCGATTCCGAAGGCAACCCCTTAGAAACGTGGACCTTGTGGAACTCATTTATTACCGATCTTAAGTACGGCGATCTTGCATATGGCGAAGACGAACTTACTCAATTAGATCTTACTCTGAAGTATGACTGGGCCCGAGTTGAGACCGCTGGTCCTTCCGTTGCAGTGGCTGGAAACGGCGGCAACGAATTCTTCAACATCTAGAATTACATATAATATAACGACAACTAAATTACGAGAGGTGTATATTGTCACGAAATAAAAACCGCGTGGGCGGACCTACCGCAGAACCAGCCGCAGGACCCCCACCCACTGTACTCCAAGAGGGGACTACTTCCAACACATTTTCCTTTGTGGTGCCTACTGAGTTTGTAGAGCTACCATCACAGGGTAATTTTTATACTGAAGAGCACCCTCTATGTGGGCAAGAAAGTATTGAAATCAAGCAAATGACTGCTAAAGAGGAAGATATGCTCACCTCCACCACCTTGTTGAGAAAAGGGGTTGCGCTCGACCGTGTCATTCGCAGCTTGATTGTGGATAAACGCATTAATCCTGACACATTGCTGGTGGGAGATCGAAATGCTATTATCCTTTCGGCCCGCGTTTCCGGATATGGGAGCGATTACAACACCAAAGTGACGTGTCCCTCATGCACTGTCACCAGCGAATACAGCTTTGACCTAAATGACGCCAGTGTATATACTGGGACAGATCTTACCGAACAAGAATTAGTGGACAACCAGGACGGAACATTCGACACTATTCTACCTAAAACTCAGATTACAGTTACCTTTAAATTGCTTACGGGAAATGATGAAAAGAACCTAACTAGCGCTGCGCAAGCGGACCGTAAGAAAAGCAATTATGAGAAAAATGTGACGCGCCAATTGAGCAACCTTGTTGTGGCTGTCAATGGAGATGATTCGGCACAAGCGATTCAATATCTTATTGACAACATTCCTTCAATTGACTCTCGCCACATTCGCACCATTTACCGCCGCGCCGCGCCAAACATCGATCTCACTCAGCGATATGCTTGTACAGAGTGTGACTATGCCGCGGACATGGAGGTTCCGCTTTCCGCGGACTTTTTTTGGCCTGACCGATGATTACATGGAAATGGTTTATGAACAGTTCTTCTTCCTAAAATATTGGGGAGGATGGTCCTTTTCCGAAGCCTACAATCTTCCGGTAGGGCTGCGGCGATGGTTTGTTGAACGACTGATCAAACAATTAGATGACGAAAAGCAGGCGCATGAAGACGCAGCACGGGGCGGAGGCGGCAAGAGCCAAACTCTCAGCGCTCAAAACCAGCCTTCACCGCCCCCACATTTAATGCAGATGGGCGACCGCAACAAATGATAGTTCTGTCTTTTTGATCAATAAACTATTTATTTTAGACGATTTATATCCTCCTAATTTAAAGAGAACTTTATAGTGTCAGATCCTACTCCCGAAGAACTAGCTGAGATTAATAGACTGCGCGAGGAAGAGCTTCAACTCCTTGAACAGCGCGCGACAGCCCTTAAAGAAGAACTTCAGTTACTAAGGGACGCTCACGCTACCGAGACTGGTAGATATAATCAAGCTCAGAATCTTGCCGAACAACAACGGCTCAGTGTCGAGCTTGCCAGAGCGGACGTTGAGTTTCTAGAACGAAAAAAGAAACTCAACGGGAGCATCACCGCAGAAGAACAAAGGCGCCTTGACACTGCAAAAGAAACCACCAAAGAATTCGAAAAGCAGCAAGACCTCTTAAAGAAAGCACGCGATATCGGCAAAGATATGGCATCAGCCATGGCCCTCTACGGTCGCCATAGCGCTATTAACACTGCTAATCTGGTGAAGCTAGGAAAAGGACTCCAGGCGCCCATTGAGTTTTTAAAGGGGCTGTCTGCTGGTGCGTTCACCAGCATTATCGACACTATCATTAACCTTGGATTCCAAGTTGATAAGATGGAATCGGACTTTATGAAAGCTACTGGTGCATCTAAAGCCATGGCTGGCGAAGTCACTAGTCTCTATGAGTCCACCCGCCAGTTTGGTGTTGAAACAGGTGAAGCAGCCGCCGCAACTGAAGCTTTAATGACGTCTTTCACTGACTTCACAATGCTCTCGCAGTCGACCCGTGCAGAGGTACTTCAAACTACCGCAATTTTAGGAGAATTTGGAGTTGCGTCTGGCGATGTGGCAAAGGGAATGCAGATTTCCACGAAGGCTTTTGGACTATCAGCCCAAGGCGCTGCACGCACATCCCGCGAAATCACAGCCCTGGCTCAAGATTTGGGAGTGCCTGTCAAGCAACTACATGGTGATTTTGCGAGCGTTGGTGGAGAGTTGGCGAAGATGGGCAATAACGGTACGCAAGCCTTTAAAGATTTAGCAATGCGAGCCAAGGCAACTGGTCTAGAAATAGGTAAGTTGCTTCATATGACCTCTAAGTTCGATACATTCGAAGGCGCCGCAGAACAGGCCGGAAAGCTTAATGCTGCTCTCGGGGGAAACATGGTAAATGCCATGGATCTCTTGACCGAAACGGATCCTGCGGCTCGTTTTGATATGATTCGCGATGCTATCCTAGACACTGGATTGTCCTTTGACGACATGTCTTATTATCAACGTAAGTTTTATGCTGATGCCGCAGGCTTAGAAAATGTAAGCGATTTAGCGGGGATGCTCTCAGGTGACTATGACGGTCTTACCGGCGATATTGGGAAGACTTCAGCGGAAATTGCAGATCAGAAAAAACAAGCCGCGGCAATGCAAGACGCAATGACAGAGCTTAAAAACGCACTATTGCCTCTGATTCCCATCTTTACCGAATTGGCACAGTGGATCAGTTCGATGGCCCAAGCGATCCAAAATAACATATCATGGATAAAACCCTTAGTTAAGTGGTCTGCCATTCTCGGTGGCGGTCTTAAGGTTCTGTCGGTGGCCTGGGGGGGACTCAACCTTGTTCTGGGTACTTTTGGATTGCGCTCTAAAACAGCCGCAACAGGCGCCCGCGCAGTCGGCAAAGGAATTGGCTCCGCCGGCACCGCGGCTGCCCCGGCAATTCCGGTTCTGCTATCATTCGGCGCCACAGTGGCAATGATCGGCGCCGGAATTGGTGTTGCCGCGGCCGGAATAGGAAAAATGGCAGAGGGCATGAGTGAGTTGTTTGTGGTAATGGACTGGAAGCAGACCAAGCAGTTTATAGCACTCCTCGGATCAATCGGTTTATTTGGGTTCTCAGGCGCGGGAATCGCGGCAGGGGTAGGTTTTGCAGCAATGGGTGCGGGATTTGCGGGTATGGCGCTCGGGCTGTGGCTCATCAGCGAAAAGAAACTCGCATCGATTGCCACCTTTACTGAGTCTCTAGCTTCGGTTGAGGCGGGACAACTGGGCGAAGTCGCCGACACAATTGAACGCATTGCGGATGCTATGGATCACATGCCATCCTTTGCCATGTTGGGACTAGGCTCGGTTATGACTTCTGCGGCAACGGCGGCAACGGCGCTCGCCGCAATGAACCGCACTGGTACTGCTGCCGCCCGGGCCCCATGGGCCCCTGGTGCTGCGCAAGGATCTTCTACAACTTCGAAAGATAAATATGAAGTTGAGATAAAGGTTAATAACGATATTTTTGAAACCAAGGTACTTAATATTGTAGACGGCAAGCTCACAGAGTTGGGACTCCTATAGAGGACTAAAATATATTTATGGCAAATGGAAACGACAAATTTGATATTAATAAACTAGCGGCCGCAGACTTGCCGTTTTATATTGATGGCACCGACGCATTAGCTAACACTAAAAAACAAATTATTACGTTTTATCACGTTAACTCGGATCATTTTGTAGCCTTCAAAGCCTTTATAACTGCTTATAATGAAACTTACAATAGTGACTGGGCATCGGAAAAGGTATACGGCCGCGCGGATCCCATCTATATGTTCAAGAACACTACTCGCAAAATAACTTTAGCTTTTAAGGTCCCGGCAGCCACTGTCGACGAGGCTTATCAAAATCTTGCTAAGATTCAAAAGCTTCTTCAATATTTATACCCCAACTATACGGGATTACGCCCCCGCGCCTATAATCCTGCTACAAAGGCTTTCGAAGAATCGCGCGACAAAGAGGGAAACCCTTTAGCGGCGCATGCCAATACCATCTCCGGCGCACCCTTGGTCCGGCTAGGGGTGATGAACCTTGCGCGCCGGCGCGATGCGGCAGATGTCGACAAGTTTGTGGGTGTTAACGAGATAATGAAGAAGATATTGAAACCTTCAGAATGGGGAGATATGAAAAAAGTACAGTCAGCCCAGAATAAAGCCAAAGCAATTGTTAAGTCGATGGGCAGTATCGAAGACAGCACTGCTGATGCAACTAGTGGGCTTCTGGGCGTGATTGAAAACGTTAATATTAATCATAACATTGAAGGAGACGATGGAGTCTTTGAGGGAAATATGGGAGGAGCGATTCTTCCTAAGATGATCGAGGTTGCTGTAGATTTTAGCCCAATTCACGAACAACATCTCGGCTGGTTTGATGACGGAACCTTTGGTAATATGGCTTTTCCTTATGGAGCGGTAGATGATATGGCGTATTATACTGTTCCGCCCAACGTTGATCCTACCAACAACCAAGCTGCAGCCAGCACCAACAAATCTCCGGACGCGGCTGAGGAAATGCCCACTGGCACGAAAGATGCCACTAAATTGAATCAAACACTTCATGGTGAAAACCAGACATCCGAACAAACTCAAGCGCTCTTAGAGGCCGAAATCGAAGCTGATGTGATCACCACGGGAAATAATAGCCCTGAAATGTCCTCCGGACAAACTGAGGACTCTGTCTTCTATCAGAATGAACAAAAACAGTACCAAGAAGACCTAGACGATTTAGACCGGAAAGATTGGCGCATTCTATTCTGGCGGAGCTAATAAACTTTAATGGCAACACGATATTCTACTACCCGAGTTTTAACAAACGCTAGCGATTATTACGCACCCTTGCGTAAAAAGCGCGGAGACAAGCGAATTCGTCAATATGAGACTCCCAAGCTCCACCAGCCTTCGACAGCCGAGATGAGAGCCATCGCGTCCACAACTCATATATGGAAAAGCACAGATCGGCTTTCCAATCTTGCCCATAAACATTATGGAGATGTAAGATATTGGTGGGTAATCGCGTGGTACAACGGATATCCCACCGAAGCCCATTTATTTGCGGGAGCTTCCTTGTTTATCCCCATCAGTTTAGATAGCGCCTTAAATGCGCTGAGGGTGTAATTATGGCATATGGCGGCCGCACCCCTGAAGGGTTTACCGGAGAATGGAAATTCTGGATTGAAGACAAGGCTAAAAGAGCTTCAAATGATGACTTCGAGGTACCGAATTACAACCCAGATTTTGTCTTCGATTTCTTGGAGTTTCTCGAAGGTGATCCGGGTTATCAAGAGTCTCTCACTCGCACCATCGCCCTTGAGCGCCCCACAGGACTGTTCCTCTCCCAGAAGATTATTCAAGCTGGAGGCGAAACTACCTCACGCGCTACCCTGGTGGCTGAACTTCAAAAAGACCCGGGCAGCCAAGACCGTGAAACCGCGACGAAAAGATATGAAGATCTTTATGGGAACGCAACCAGCTTCTGCGCAGAAGCCCTGTATAAAGACAATATGGGGTTCTCGGCTACAGATAGATCTGGCTATTATACGGGCGACGGCGAGAAGCTCACCCCTACGACCGTGATAGCTATGGTCCACGGCGTCGAAATGGTCAGGGCCATTCGCCTCTACGGCGGGGAACTGGTGCTTGTTAACGACACGGACCCGAATGTGACGTCGCAAGCGATCATACCCCAGTCGACCCTCGACTCCCTCAATGCGCGTCCGCTGGACGACAGCGCGTGGGGTCCTTGGGGGGAAGATTTGGCCAAGGTTAGCAGCATGTACGTAAAAGACGACTCAGTTGCAGCTGGATATCGCGTGAAGCGCGCCAGCGGTGTGGAGGCAGTGATGACGCCGAAGGAACTAACAGCCGCGAAAATGATATCTACATGGTATCGAGCCGAGCGCGTACCCCCTACTTGTAAAGGATCCCCTGGAGAAATTGCGTTTCGCGCCGGTGAGTTCATCGAGAATAGAACAGCTAATTGTATTAATTCTACCGACCCCTTGTTGGAAGCATGTGTTGGGGGCAAGAGCCTACATTTGCAACAGCAAGGAGCTTATTACGCTGGAGCTTTTAATGGCGCTTATCTGCGAAGCACTCCCGGCGCCCCGCTGCCGACAGCTTATAAGAACAATGCGAACGCTGTGCGTATTGCCTATATGGAATTTAGGGAGGACTTTGTTGCAGCTATGCAACATTGTCATAACGGACTCATAAGTAATGAAAAGAATTGGAACGAAGCTTTCGCTAAATTAGAGAATGTGCCTGATGACATGAAGAAGTATCACCCCAATTTTCTGAAACAGTTTGACGCAACTAATGCAGACAAGTCAGCCACTATCCGTTCCCGTATTTGGCGTGTTCCGGGTACCGGCGCCACCGAGAGCGGAGAGGCGGCTGATAATTGGCTAGCCGGCGGAGATTGCGCTTATTGTAAATGTCCAGGCAACAATAAGAAAGGAGGCACTCTAGATTGCGGAGGGGTTCCAATTATAGACGCAGTGGAATATTCATTGCAACTTATGGGATGGGGACAAGGAGCCAATACTTCATTACAAGCCGTGGTTTATCACCCAGTGGTGACCATGGGGGTCACAGCCCAGGCTGCCCTTACCACACGTCTCGAATCAGCGGCAATAGCGGTTAAAGTCGGCCATGGCGCATACGCTGCGAGCCACACCACCTCCTTACACAGGACTATCGCACCGGGAAAGAAAACTCTATTACAATTTGCCATAGAAAAGTATACTGAATGGTTGCGTTATCGCTGTTTTTATATTGAAAGGGAAGATAACCAATTTGATGAAACGAAATATGCCGATCTTCTTAAGGATCCGGATGCGGAGTTCGCTCGGGTAGCGGCTGAAAGACAGAAGAATGTTGATCGGGCCAAAGTCCGCGGAGATATTGCATTGGGCATTGTTCAAAAAGCCGCCTTTAGAGAGCAATGTTTTATGTTGTCCAAAGTTTTCTCTCTGGTAAACTACAAAAAAGTCAAGCTTGATTCTGTCTGGGGGAAAAAACTTCCGTATGTTTTAGCCGATACCTACCATAAAGCCGGCACAGCCGAGGAACCATGTGTTCAGCTTGACCCTAAAACAGATTTTACTAACGCTTCGTTACAAGTTGACGGCTCCGCTTTTGGCTTTATGAACCTATTGACTGCCGATCCTAAGATGATGCCTTTATATCAAGCCCATCATTCACAGTTATCTATGTTACAGCCTTTGATGCGCTTCTTTAAGGTAACCGAAGACACAGTTAATGGAGAAGAGCGGACTTCCGAACAAGAGATTGATTTTGATGCCTATGAGACCAATTACCCTGCCATCTTTGATCCTCAACAGATGATGAAGTCTGCCAATCAACGCGGTCATGGTGTGGGTGTTAAGAGTTTTGATTTTACTTATGATGGGAGCAATCCATTCGCAGTCAAAAAAAGTATTAAAGCTAAGTTGGTGATTTTTGCTAATAGCTTTGATGAGCTAATGCGCATACGAGGCACGCAGAAAAAGCCCTATCGTTATGTGGATTTGGCCCTTAAAACCGGTGGTCCGCGGATTGGAGACGTGGTACCCGCGGGCTATCGCCGGGGAAATTCCCAAGAGAATGCATCCGAGGATCCACTTGATTGTATTCCCATTAGTAATGGGCTCGGAGGGGACCAGGAAGCAGCAAACTTAACTTCTGACTTGGACCCTCTGGATAAATTAAACTTTCGTCTTAAAGCGGTAGTGGGCTATTCGCCACCACCTCCTTTGACTGATCAAACGTTTTGGCACATTGACAATCGGGGCAATCGCATCGGGGACTATCTGAGCCATGGCGACACCGCTAGCTCTCAATATAATAGTATCGAGGCGGCCGTTAATAGCAGTTTTGTTAGCCTAAATCTCACTCCCACTACACATGACTTTAAGTTTGATGAAATGGGGCGTGTAACCTTCACTATTAATTATTTGGCCTACATTGAAGACTTCTTTGATGATAGACACTTTAATATCTTTACGGATTTAGATATTGCCAAGTGGATGCTCTTTCGACGCCTGCGTATGGACAAGCTTAAAAAGGCTTGCAAGAGCGAAGAGATCAACAAGATAAAGGAAGAAGAGAAAGATGAAGTTGAAGATTTGAAACTAGAGAGTATGAAGATTTTAACGCAGCGCCTCTTTAACAGCGGCCGGGTTCACTATTTAAACATTAGCTATGCCCAGTTAAGAGAGTGGAAGAGTAAAGGACCTTATGCTGACATGGGAGACCTATCTGCCGTCAGCGGACAGAGTGGTCTCAATATTACGGAAGCTAAAGATGCTACAGCCCGTATAGTTCAAGATGCTGAATCTAAGTCTAAAGAAGCGGGCGACGACGACGAAGGAACTGCCCAAAGCAAGCGGTTGTTTACTAAATATGTCAACGACTATAAGGATCAGAATATCCCCTATTTTTATGTCGCTGATCTGGTGGATACTATTTTAGAAGGAATCGACGCATACATGTCGGAAGAAGGTATGCAAGCCATTATCCAAGACATTTCCGAGAAGGATGGGCTCCCCGGCACTGGTAAAGAATTTATCACCGAATGTGATAAAGCGTATGAAGTTTATAAATTAAAGAAATTTGCCGAACAATTCCGGCGCTACCGTACTGTCCTGGGTCCTGTGGAGATTGTCAACCCCATTGACGTGAGTAAATCATTATTTGTAAATTTGGGCGATATTCCGGTTTCTATCAAGTACTTTAATGAATGGCTTACTGCGAAGTTGCTTAAAAAAGATCGTGCCGTCTATACGTTGCCCCGGTTTCTTAATGACTTTTTCAACCACCTCCTCAGAAATTTCTTAAACAATGATACATGTTTCAACTATAACATCAAGCAAAAGATTAAACTTAATCAAGCAGCCCTCACTGACTATTGTTCGCTGCAAGACATTGCTCTGGCTGATCGCATGCGAGAAGCAGGCACCGGCGCCCCCGGAGTGCCAGTAGACACACTGACGTCCAAGACGATGGCAGCCAATTATCACCGCCAACGCGCCGGACTGGGAGGACTATACGTCCCCTTGCGCCTTGTCCCTGCGCCGGAAGGCGCAGCAACCATAGTTCAAGCCGGCGGCTTCGGAAGTGAAGGTCAAATGCGCCCTCCGATATTGAATATCTCGGGTCCTAATAGTGATAATTCCCGCAATATCGCCACCGCACAAGGTGCTAATGGGGGTATCGAGAATGAAACTAATTACATGGTTTTTTACGCCGGCCGTTCTAAGCCTACAGAATTAATGAGAGGGCACCTGCCAACGGACATGCGAAATGGTATTATGCACTATAACCAAGGACAGGATGTAGGTATAGTAAAGACAATTGATCTTAAAAAGACAAGCTCGCCCGGGCTCGCCGAGGTGCGTTTTGAGCAAGATGGCTATGAAGGCTTAGAGCAGTTGCGCGTTCTTTATGATGCCACTATTTCAACTTTCTGTTTGCCGAATGTAATGCCGGGACAATATCTTTATGTAGACCCCCGGGGCTTTTCTCCTTCCGAGGGCGCCACCTATGGAGAAAAGTTTGACTTAACTCGCTTCGGGATTGGAGGCTATTTTATGGCCCACAAGGTAGAACATAGCCTAGGACTCGGCGTAGCGCAGACCACCATTCATGCGAAGTGGGTGGCCGAGGTTACCAAGGAGACCGCTGCCCCAGGCGCGGAAGTCGCGGACCCGATCCCTGGCAACGAGGATGCCGACCCCCGTGATGCTGCCCTGGTTTCTAAGTGCTCCCAACATCGGCTAGAGCGAAAGGCGGCCGCCGCCGGCGGAGCTACTATGATGCATCGCACCAATACGGATAATGGCGCCGCAGCCGATACAGTCGCCACCCCCCCAACTGAGTAAAAGGAGAGATTTAGATGTCCACATTTTTTGCTGAAGATAATAACGAGACCACCAAAGAGTTATATCAAAAACGATTAATATACGTAGGCTTTGTTGATCGTGATAATCCGGACCATGTTATTAATTTTCATACGGGCGAAAAGCTAATGTATGGAAGAATCGATGAGTTTCATGTTCCCATGATTATTAACACGCCCTCGGTATATGGTGGCATAAAATCCTTTGATGCTAAGTTTTGTCAACAACAGAACTTTTATGGTGCCGCTTTTGTGGTGGATGCTTTTCATGGCATGATGCAGCAATATTCCAAAGATAGTTATAGTGGCAAGGTATCGGCCGGCGATGAATTTCTTACCGAGTTGCGCATTCATAAAGCGTTTGTAAATCCGGTCAATCTTTATAATGAGCAAATTCGTTCATATACTGCGGCTTTAAAACAATTGTTCGCACAGCCACAAATTAAAATATTAACTTTTGAGGATTTCATCACGCAGCTTATGGCGACGTTAGGGCGGACTGCCCATCGATCCGCCTTTACTCAGGCAGCTTTCACTAAAAGTCGCCACTGCCCCATTAACTGTTCAGGCTTTGCTATTGAGATTGCAGATTTAGACGCAGCCAACGATCTAGAGAAGATGCAAAAGTTTGTGGAGAGTCCTAATTGGGAATACTTTGTAAATATTTGTAACCAATATGGATTTATGATTGATCAATTTGTGCCATGGCGCATTGTAGCAGACATCGATTCTGAAGGAATGCGTCCATATGCCCTAGCCTATGGATTGGGAAACCGCACCAAAATTATAAATATGATGTATAAGAGTGTGCACGAAGATAACTTTGCGAACTTGCCGAACTTGCTTTTGGGAATGTATAACGCTGTTAAGCGCCCCTCCGTCAAGTTTGACGAATGCAACGGCCGCACTCTTTCCACTATCCAGCATCCCCAAGATTATACCCCAGAGAGCTTGTCTGCGCAATATTCGAATATGTATTTCTTGCGCTTATACTGTAAAATTCGTTTTTTGGAAGAAGAAACCCAGTTCAAAGAATTTGAGCAAAAGATTCTTATAGACGACTGTCAAGATTTAGCGCGCATTCATGGAAATGACAGGGCACTGGATTATTTTGAAAGAATTATGAATAAACCATTTGACAACGTGGGCTCAATGAGCTATATTAAGAAACAGGTACTCGCTCAAATGGCTGAGGCAGCACCTAGGGGCACTACGGTTAGCAGCACAGATGATATTTCAGGCTATTGATGATAAAACAGAATGTATTGGAATTTATTGTGATGGAAAATTATACTTTGATAACTTTCCTGATCAGTTAACCAAGACATGGAAATACACCGGCTCTCTCAAAGAGACTGATGTAGAATACGGTTCGCTCCTCGCCGAGGGGCAGTCACTGGCAGACGTATGCCCCGTTGATTTGCAGCCGGACTTGAACAGAGCGCAGAAAAGATTGCAAGCTTATTTGAAATCCTTTCAGTTGGCCAAAGTGGACATGCGAGACCATTGCATCTTTGACTTGGTGCCTCAAGATTTTCTGAAACAATTTTGCGAGATCAAAAACAAAATAACGGAGTATGTCTGTGAAACCTATAGCCGCCCCGAGTGCTATGATCACCTTCAAGAAGTTCAAAAGCTTTTGTATAAGATACGCTACCAGACCTTAAATCTTAATAATGAAGATTGCAAAACCTTGTTCCATTCGTCAGCAAATCGCCGGCGCGCCCAGAACACCTTGAAGGGTCCACGCTACATTGATTACAACCTGTTCGGTACGGTCACAGGACGCCTTACAACGCAGGCAAATTCATTTCCCATACTAACCCTTCAAAAGGAATTTAGGAAGCTTGTAAAGCCCCATAACGAGTGGCTATTGTCACTTGACTACAACGCCGCGGAGGTCCGAACCTTCATTGCGCTAGCCGGAGGAGAACAACCACAAGAAGACGTCCACGAGTGGCATATCAAAAACTTGATTCAGGAGGAGATCTCTCGACAGGAAGCCAAGGTAAAGTTCTTTGCCTGGATTTATAATAATGAAGCTGCAGCCAGCGAGTTCGAACAATATAAAAGAGAGCAGGTGGTAGAGCGCTGGTATGATGGACAATTTGTAAGAACACCATTTAAAAGAAAAATAAAGGTTGACAAACGCAAAGCTTTGAATTATATTATACAGAGTACCACCGCAGATTTGGTGATGGAGCGCGCAATAGCCTTGGATAAGTTTTTAGAAGATAAGCAATCGTTTGTTTCCCATATCGTTCATGATGAGGTGGTGATTGACTTGGCCGATGGCGAACGCCACTTGGTGCCAGAGATCAAAGACATCTTTGCACAGAACAAGCTTGACACCTTTCTTGTCAACTTGACCTGTGGCAAGAACTACGGAGAGCTACAGGAGCTAGGACTATGATCTCAGTCATTGGAATTGGCAATGCCGCCACGGCTATCGCACGAAAGTTTGCGCATATTGAAAATTATAACGTGTATGAGCTTAATGATAAAGTAAAGCGGAACACGACAAACAAATTTAGACTAGAGGCTTTCACGGATCCGGAGAAGTATGAACAAAATATTCCGGACCTCTCGGACTTCTTTGCCGACGTGCGAGATCGTACGCAGGTCTTCGTGATGGGCTCATCTATGAGTTCTAACTATACTCTTGGCATTCTTGCACAGATTCAATCCCCAGAAATTGATCTCATCTATATCAAGCCTGATATTGATTTGCTCACAGGCATGCCTCAATTGGTGGAGAATATAACCTTTGGGGTTTTGCAGGAATACGCTCGGTCGGGCCTCTTCCGCAGCATCACCCTCATTTCTAACCTTAGCTTAGAGCATGTGCTTGGCGAGGTTCCCATCAAGACCCATTATGAAGTGTTGAACGATTCCATTTTCTCAACACTACATTACCTGAACTACTTTGAATTTAGCGAACCAGAGATCGGCTCTGTCTCCAAGACATCTGACGTTAATCGCATTAGGACCATTGGAATGCTCGATGTAAAAAATCTTGAAGAAAAATGGCTTTTTGACCTTGACAACCCTCGCGAGATCGGTTATTATATATGTATAAACGAAAAGAAATTAGCGACCGAAGGCGGGTTGCACAAAAAGTTGGTCGATATGCTCAAAGAGAAGCCGAAAAATGCTTACAAAAAAATCTCATATGCAATTTATGAGACGGAACATGATGACTTTGGGTTCTGCGTTGCCCACACTAACGTAGTACAACAACAAAAAACACTTGACTCTTCAAGTTGAGTGTGATATACTTTATTCACAAAAGGAGAAATTGAATAATGTCAATTGATATGGAGCTTATGCGCCGCAAGCTCGCAACTTTGCGCGGTGAAAACAAGGGTGATTCTAACTCTGTTTGGTTCAAGCCAGACGAGGGAGACACCGACATTCGGATCATTCCAACTAACGACGGAGATCCACTGAAGGAAATGTTCTTTCATTATAACGTAGGAGACCACAGAGGAGGAATTCTGTGTCCCAAGCGTAATTATGGAGAGGCATGTCCTATCTGCGAATTCGCTTCTTCGCTTTGGCGAGAAGGAAGCGAGAAAAACGACGAGGAGAGCAAAAAGCTTGCAAAGTCACTCTTTGTGCGCACCCGCTATTTCAGCCCTGTCGTTATTCGTGGTCGAGAAGATGAAGGGATTAAGGTTTACGGCTACGGTAAGACGGCCTATGAACTCCTTCTCGGCTACATCCTTGACCCCGAGTACGGTGATGTTACGGATGCGACCGAGGGTACTGATATTACTCTCACGTATACGAAACCCACCAAGCCCGGAGCATACCCCCAGACGAGCCTGAAAATGCGTCGTAATACCTCAACGTTGCTTGAGGATACCGAGGCCATCCCCGCCCTCCTTGATGGCATGCCCGACTTTGACTCTCTCTTTGAGCGTCTTACGCCGGCGCAGGTAGACGCTATTCTCGATGAGCAACTCGCCGGAGACGGATCCGCTGAGTCGCGCTCACACGAGACTGCCAAGTACAAGAGCACGGAAGCTACTGATGTAGACCGTGCGTTCAATGAACTGGTAGCAGGCTAGGCTCGCCCCGCTGGCAGACCGGGAAACGTCTGCCACCTTTTTAATTAGTTGCTTGACAAAGCAAACTATACATGATATATTAAGAATATCTTCAACAAATATTGTTGGAGAGAATATGAGAAAATTCTCATATAAAATTATTGCAATTTTATAACAAGGAGAAAAATAAAATGAGCACATATATTAAGGTCCCCCCACGACCTAAAATGGGAGAATCGCTGCGTTCTTTAGGATACAAAGCAGTAACCGCAATTGCCGATATTATTGATAATTGTATTGACGCAAATGCAACCGAAATTGGAATTGAGACGCAGGGAACAGCCAATCAATCTGATCCAATCGATAGCATAGACATCTTTGATAATGGCTGCGGTATGAACGATGAGCAGCTTATTGAAGCTCTTACTCTTGGCTCTGAAACAAATAAGAGCGCATCTGCACTCGGATGCTTTGGGATGGGGCTTAAGACTGCTGGTACTTCCCTCGGCCGTCGTATCACTGTTCTGACGAAGGAGAGCGCCGGCGACACTATCTGTATCGCTATGGATTTGGACGTGAATATGGCAGAAGGGGAGTTTGTTGTGGAAAGAGACCCCTCTCATATTACCGAAGAGCATCGTGCAAAATTTGATGCGCGTATTAGCAAGACGGGATCTGGAACTTGGGTACATATTGACAAGATCGATTCCGACGAGTATGCTAATGTCAAGACTTTCTTGAATGCGCTGAAGTCGCCAAAGTCCCTACGGTTGTACTTCCGCAAGTTCCTGGATTCTGGCAAGCACACAATTAAGGTTAATCGATGCGAACTTAAGGCTTGGGGGTATGATTATGTTGAGGGTGTTAAGACCCTGGCAGGCCCATTTGGATTTACCCTTAAGGATGGAACAAGCTTAGGAACTCTCAAAATAGTTAGCACCATGGGCTCAGCCCATAAGGCCGGACACGCACGCCAACAGGGACTTGTAGTTCTGCGAAATAATCGCGACATTACTACGAAAAAAATTCATTGGCACGGCGTACGCACCCACGACTGGGAGCTTTCAGGTGTGTATGTCATTTGGGAAGTTGATGCAGCAGCATTTGATCAGCAAATGCACACAACTCTTATGAAGGACGGCTGGCACCTACCACAAAATATTCGTGACAGCATTACAGCGGAGATTTCTAGTGATCTGCGTTCACATGTTAAGGAGCGCAAGAAGCATCGTGCAACTGAATCACCGCGTGATGATTCGAAGTTAGAAGAGGTTACAAGCGCTTATAGCAATAACCTCACTAACAACATGAATGTGACTGCCCCACCAGAAGTGAACAATGAAAATGCGGTTCCCTCTCAAGAGAGGAATGAGCCAACGGATGATAAGGGTGAGGATGACGAAAGTCAGACGCCTCCTAACCGCGCGAAGCGCAAGTCATTCAAATTTCCTCATGGGCAAGATGAGTGGATAATTGATATTGATCATGGATGCGGCGATGGTCGTTACTATCAATATAGTTCCGAACGCAAACGGGGCGGTAGCCGACACTTTCGTGTCTCCCTTGACACAAAACACGCTTGGGTTGAGAAGGTCTTTTGTTCTGATCTAATGATGAATTCACCCGCAATGTTTGCGCTTTACGACAATCTTATTGGGGATGTTTACATGGAGATGGGCTGCGCTAATCCAGATGACGGAGATCGCATGATTCGCTATAAATCAGAATTTTTGCGTACTCGGGCAAAGGTTACAGCAGTTCATGACAAGTCGCCCAACAAGAAAGCGGCTTAAGGAATGAAGACACCTTTAAGATACCCTGGCGGTAAATCCCGCGCTGTAAGTGTAATCTTGCCTCTCATCCCTGAAGACTGTGGGGAGCTTTGCTCCCCCTTTCTTGGGGGAGGATCGATTGAGATTGCCGCGGCCGAACGCGGGATGACTGTTCACGGGTATGATTTGTTTACTCCCTTGGTGTGGTTTTGGGAAGAGATTTTAACTCGACCGGACAAAGTATCCAAACGCGCGCGATCCTATAGTCAAAATGTTGCGAATTACACGCCGCTTGAATACTGGGTAGACCGATGGAATCATTTCGCTGCTACTGCGCCACTGTGTAAGAAAAACTGTCGCGTGCATAATAAAGAGAGCACGGTGTGGTGCAATGATCATGACAAATTGGAGAAATTGATTCGGGGCAATTTAATCGGCATTTCGGAAGACACCTTCAGAAAGTGTCAAGCGCATTTAAAATCTATAATGAATACGAAGGGAAAAGCCACTATCGATAAGGCAGCACGGTTGTTCGTAGTCAACAAGGCGGGACACTCGGGCGCCACTCTAAGCGGCGGCTATTCCTGGCGCGCGTCTTGGGATCGTTATAACGAATCACAATTACAAAAACTATCAGAATTTGAATTAGCAAACTTTAATGTGGGATGTGCGGATTTTGACATTTCGATACGCAATCACCCCGCGGCCTTTTTATATCTCGATCCTCCTTATTATTTGGAGGAAAAAAAGAATAAACTTTACGGCACAAACGGAAGTCTCCATGAGGTGTTTGATCATGTACGATTGTATCAGACCTTAAAATCAGTTGACAATCCCTTCATTATGTCGTATAATCAAAGTAGTTTCATTAGAGCACTTTATGAAGAAATTGGTGCGACGTGCATCAACTTAGAAGATGCTTGGGCATATGGTATGAACGCCTCTAAAAAGTCTGATGAAATGATTGTAACAAATTTACCGCATGCGCAAATCAGAGCGCAGATAGAAAAAACACTTAACAAAGGAGAGCAAGATGCCGAGAAAGGCAAAACAAACGAAAGCAGGTCGTGTATCCATGCAGGAACTCATGACTCTAGTCAACAAGAAAGCGGGGCGCAATGTCGCCCATGACTTAACGGGAGCAAATCCCACGGAAGTCAAAGAATGGATCCCTACAGGATCGCGTTGGCTTGACAGTATTATATGCAAGGGACACATCGGCGGCATTCCTGTCGGCAAAGTCACAGAGATTGCAGGGCTCACCTCCACAGGTAAGTCTTACATGGCCGCACAGATTGCAGCCAACGCCCAGAAAATGGACAAGCTCGTCGTATATTTTGATTCCGAGTCAGCCATCGACCCTGCTTTTTTGGAGGCAGCAGGCTGCGACCTAGAGCGTCTAATGTACGTTCAAGCATCGTCTGTCGAGTTTGTTCTTGAGACGATTGAAGAACTTCTAGGAGCAACCGACGAAAAGCTATTGCTGATCTGGGATTCGCTAGCGTTCACGCCGGCAGTGTCGGATGTGGAAGGCGACTTTAATCCTCAATCATCGATGGCAATGAAAGCGCGCATTCTCGCAAAGGGAATGTCAAAGCTTACCCTCCCTATCGCTGACAAGCAAGCGACATTCTTGGTCCTTAATCAACTTAAGACTAACATTACTAGTGGGCCCATGGCTCACATCACAGCGATGACCACTCCCTTTATGACACCAGGAGGCAAGGCAATGCATTATTCTTATTCGCTGCGCATCTGGCTCACCGGACGCAAAGCTAAGAGCGCTTTCGTGATGGATGATAAAGGTTTCCGCATCGGCTCTGAAGTTAAAGTTCGACTAGAGAAGTCGCGCTTTGGAACTCAAGGAAGAAACTGCGCTTTCCGCATTATGTGGGGCACCGACGAGGTTGGTATCCGCGATGAAGAAAGCTGGTTCGATGCCATCAAGACGTCTGAATGCCTTACTTCAAAGGGTGCGTGGTATACTCTTGAAACAAAAGACGGCTATAGCAAAAAGTTCCAGCCTTCAAAGTGGACCGAGATCATTAAATCAGATAATGAATTTAAAGAGCGAGTCGTGCGTCTAATGGATGAAGAGGTTATTCAGAGATTTGATCAGCGAGAAGGAAGCGCTGAAGATTTTTACGAACCTTATGATGAAAAGGAAACTTCCAATGAATAAAATGATTATTGCGATTATCGCATTAGTGAGCAGCGGATGCGTGGTTCACGCCCACACCCCTGCGCATAACCATCCGGTACCACCTAGGGCGGTGCACAAAGCGCCGGCGCACCCCCACCCTCACACAGTGCGGCCGGCGCACCCAACTCCGATAAAAGCCTGGGTATGGGTTAAGGGACATGCCACTCCGGGCGGATATGTACATGGCTATTGGGACCTGCGTACTGTGCCGCGCCATATGATTAATCGTAACCCGCACACCTACGTGCGCCATGTCAAAGGCCGCGGCCGACCAACACCACCAGCACGCAGATATCGTTAAAAAACTGCTTGACAATTAGAGCCCCTTGTGTTATATTATAAATAACAGGAGGGGCTTCTTGAATATATTCGTATTAGATCGCGATCCCAAGATCGCAGCAACGATGGCGTGTGATAAGCACGTCGTCAAAATGGTTTTAGAGACAGCACAAATGCTATGCACTGCTGCTCGCGCTCACGGTTCGTGGGCACCTTATGGTCAAACCCATAAGCATCATCCATGCACCGTATGGGCTGGACAAACACAAGCCAATTGGGATTGGCTCACTGCACATGGTCGCGCTTTGTGTGCAGAGTACACCAAGCGCTACGGCAAGGTTCACAAGAGCCAAGCTATTATTGAGTATTGCACTCACCTAAAGCTCGACTTCGAGTCGCGCCAACTTACACCCTTTGCTCAAGCAATGCCACCACAATACAAAGATGACTGTGTGGTCACCGCTTACCGCAATTATTATCGTGGCGAGAAAGCCCGATTCGCAACCTGGAAAACCCAAGCCCCTGACTGGTGGAGAGAACAATGAAAAGAGTATTAATTATTGACGCGCTAAACGCATACCTACGAGCCTATATTGTAGACCCGAGCATTTCTAGCAATGGAGATCCTATCGGTGGCATCAAAGGGTTCATTAAGATTCTGCAGCGGCATGTTCGAGAGACCAAGCCTGATCAGATTGTGATCGTGTGGGACGGACCTAATGGTTCCAAGAAGCGCAAGAGCATCGATAAGAGTTATAAAGCCGGCCGCAAACCCATTAGGCTAAATCGGGCGTTTCATAACCTCACTGATGACGAAGAGTTGCACAACAAGATGTGGCAACAAAGCCGCGTCATTGAGTACTTTAACGAAATGCCCATCGTCCAGTTTATGATTCCCGAGATTGAAGCTGATGACGTGATCGCACACCTTACACATATGCACTACTATAAGGGCTGGCAGAAGATTATCATTTCTAATGACCGAGACTTCATGCAGTTGTGTGATGACGAAACCGTATTGCTACGACCCACCAAGAACGAATTGCTTAACAAGGCTCGCATTATTGAACAGACAGGGATTCACCCAACCAATATGGCCCTCGCACGAGCAATCGCAGGCGATGCCTCGGATAACCTCCCCGGCATCAAAGGCGCCGGGCTAACAACTGTAGGTAAAAGATTAAACTTTTTGAGCGACAGCAAGTCTTATACCATCGATGAAGTGGTGGAGTACTGCGACAAAAGCAAAGCCAAGCTTAAGTTCTTCACGAACATCACAGAGAACCAAAACTTGATTGAGCACAACTATAAGATGATGCAACTCTATGCACCACAGATGTCCGTGCAGTCGAAACAGCATGTCCAACACACGATTGAAAACTTTGAATGCGAATTTAATAAAACTGAGATCATTGGTATGATGCGGTCCGATGGATTCGGTGAGTTAAATTGGGAAGTTCTCAAGGAAAACTTAAACAAGATCAACAAGGACTGTGTTGACACCAATAAAGAAATATTTTAAAATTGATTTGACTTTAGCGTGCAATCAGTTATACTTATAATACAACATCGAGAGGGAATGGATGCTCACTGAAAATGTGAATTTTGGAAGGTATGGAAAGTCCTTCCAAGAGGGACTAGTACAGCTTATTTTTGAAGACAGACCGTTCGCGGATCAGATTACTGAAGTACTAGATACACAGTTTCTTGAACTTGAATATCTGCGTATATTTGTCTCGAAAGTGATCGACTACAGAACCAAATACGGTACTCACCCATCCGTCGAAGCCATGATTACTATTCTCCGCACTGAAATGGATGGTGAAGACGAAGTCTTGCAGAACCAAGTGCGTGAATACTTTGCCCGTATTCATACACGAGAGATGTCCGACATTGAATATATTAAAGAGACCTCCCTCGATTTCTGCAAAAAGCAAAACCTTAAAGAAGCCATGATGAAGTCTGTAGGTCTGCTTCAGAACTGCTCTTTCGATGAGATCTCTACCGTTATTAACGAGGCACTTAAGCTCGGTTCCGATAACAACTTTGGCTATGATTATCTCGCTGACTTTGAGGAACGGTTCAAGGTTAAACACCGCGCCCCGGTTACCACCGGCTGGAAAGAAATTGATACCATCACTGGCGGTGGCTTGGGCAAGAGTGAGTTGGGCGTTGTCATCGCCCCCACAGGCGCCGGCAAATCTATGGCTCTGGTTCACTTGGGCGCCCAGGCCATCAAGGAAGGCAAGACTGTCGTTCACTATACTTTAGAGCTACAGGACACTATTATTGGTACCCGCTACGATAGCTGCATCACTGGCTATCCTCTCTCCGATATCCGCAATTTCAAAGAGGATATCTATGAAGAGATCAAGCAGCTTGATGGTTCCCTCATCGTCAAGGAATATCCTACCAAATCAGCCTCCACTAACACCATACGGTCACACCTGTCGCGTCTTGTTAAAAGAGATATTAAGCCCGGTCTTATTATCGTAGATTATGCGGATCTGCTTAAGCCCGTAATTGTGCGCAAAGAGAAGCGAAATGAACTTGAGTCCATTTATGAAGAGCTTCGCGCCCTATCAACAGAATTCAAGTGTCCCATTTGGACAGCCTCACAGACTAACCGTTCTGGGCTCAATGCCGAAGTCATTACGATGGAGCAGATTTCCGAAGCATTCAACAAGTGTTTCGTTGCCGACTTTATCTTTTCGATCTCCCGCACGATTGAAGACAAGCAGAACAACCAAGGAAAAATCTTCATTGCCAAAAATCGCAATGGACCCGATGGCATTATTTATCCTATCTTCATGGATACCTCCAATGTCAAGATTCAAATCCTCCCAAAAGCCACGATGCCCACAATGGCATCTGGAGTTGCAACAAGCCCCGTGGCGCTGGGAGTAAAGCAGCAGCAAGAATTGTTGCGCCAAAAATATACTAAACTAAAAAGGAAATAGAGAAGATGAGAACCCACATTCGCCGATTCAGATTATCAGATACATTCTTGGAGCCCTACAAGGCAAAGGAAGTTCCATGGGGGCCGCTAGGATATGTTACGTTTAAACGCACTTATTCACGACGGTTGAATGAATTTGAGCCCGAAGCTACAGGATCGGAAGAGTGGTGGCAAACGTGCAAGCGCGTCATCGAAGGCATGTTCGCCATGCAAAAGGACCATGTGTTCTTGCTCGGTCTTGAATGGAACGACGCAAAGGCACAGCGCACCGCCAAGGAAGCCTATGACCGGCTGTTCAATCTAAAGTGGACACCACCTGGACGTGGCTTGTGGATGATGGGCACTAAGTTTGTGGAGGAGAAGACTGCCGCAGGACTTTTTAACTGCGCCTTCCGTTCTACTAAAGATCTCTCCCACAAGGGCGGCTATCTGTTTGCATGGATGATGGACGCATTGATGCTCGGCATCGGCGTCGGTTTCGACACCGAAGGTGCAGGCACCCTTACCATTAAAGAACCCCAGCACACCAATGACACCCTTGTCATTGACGACTCGCGCGAAGGCTGGGTGGATTCGGTTCACCTTCTCCTTGACGGCTATTTCTTTGGGGGCAAAGTACCCAAATTTGATTACTCTGCCATCCGCCCCGCCGGCGCACTTATCAGCGGATTTGGTGGCACATCTAGCGGACACGCTCCCCTAAAAGAACTGCACGAAAACCTTGTTAAACTCTTTAAGGACAAGGTAGGCGAAGCGATTACCTCCGTCGACATTGTGGATACCGAGAATCTTATCGGACGCTGCGTTGTCTCCGGGAATGTCCGTCGCTCTGCCGCCCTCGCAATGGGTCGCCATGACGATAGACTATACTTGGAGATGAAGAACGATGATGAAAAGCTTTATCATCACCGCTGGGGATCAAACAACTCTTTCCACGCCGTGGTAGGCATGGACTACGAATGGCACGCGGCTCAAAGCCAAGCCAACGGAGAGCCCGGCTACATCTGGCTCGACAACGCTCGCACTCGCGGCCGCTTTAAGGACGGCGAACGATTCGATGACACTAACGTTGCTGGCTTTAACCCCTGCGTAGAACAACAGCTTGAAGACGCAGAACTGTGCTGCCTCGTCGAAACCTTCCCAGCGCGCCATGATAATCTTGAAGATTACTTGAGAACATTAAAGATCGCCTACCTATATGGCAAGACCATCACGCTCTCCAATACTCATTGGCCCGAGACCAACGCGAAGATGCTCAAGAACCGACGCATTGGGCTGTCACAGTCCGGCGTTGTCCAGGCTTTCCAAAAGCATGGCCGTCGTGAAATGTATCAATGGTGTGATCATGCCTATCAATATGTAGCAGAGTTGGACGAAGAATATTCTAACTGGCTGTGCATCCCTAAGTCTATTCGCACTACGTCAATCAAGCCATCGGGAACTGTCTCTCTTTTGAACGGCTCTACTCCTGGCATTCACTTTCCCGAAGACGAATACTACATTCGACGTATTCGATTCTCCGAAGATTCAAAAGTACTTGACAAGCTGCGCACAGCGGGCTATACTATTGAAAAGGATAAGTACTCTCCCCGCACCATGGTGGTAGAGTTCCCCGTTCATGAGCCACACTTTACCAAGAGCAAGCGAGACGTCAGCATGTGGGAGCAGCTTGAAATCGCTGCGCAATATCAACATTACTGGGCCGATAACTCTGTGTCTGTCACCGTTACCTTCAAAGAAGCAGAAGCTCACCAGATTAAGGATGCTCTAGAGATGTACGAGACGCGCCTTAAAGCCGTATCGTTCCTCAAATATGAGGAAACAGGATATGTCCAGGCACCTTATGAATCAATTACCAAAGAAACTTATGAAAAGATGAGTGCTGTTATCACCCCCTTGAGGCGGATGGACGACCACGATGGCGGGAGCGGCACCAAATTTTGTACAAACGATACATGCACAATTTAGGAGGTGATGTTTGTTCCAACCAGTCAATAGGTACGTCTTAGTTCAGTTACCTAGCACATTAGAAAACACAACAGATAGCGGGATTGTTTTGCCTGCTGACTTCAAGCCCGAAGAAGCTAGGCATGTAGTAGCAGTGGTTACTGCGTGGTCCGAGGATGTACGCTTTGCTGATCGTCTTGAAGCCGGTAGCAAAGTGGTTGTCGATAAGTCGATGATAGAAGAAATAATGATCAATAATCAGCCAATTAGCGTCGTGCTCGATAATTATATCATAGGCATTGTTGAAAAATAACGCGAGGTGCGAATGGAATGGCAATTGACAAAAACTTTTATAACGAATCCTCTGCAGCCAATTTAGGCTGGGATCCCACATGGTTTGGGGAAAAGTATTATGACGATAAACTCATTCGCTCCGTTAAAAAATGGCAACGCGTACGCGGACTTGCGCCTGATGGGCTGGTCGGCCCTGCTACCTTCCGCCGTATATGGACAGAGCGCCAAGCCGACATCGATGAATACAAGCCCGACACTCCTACCTATTCTAACTACATTGTATACAATGGTAACTTCATTGCGATTGATTGGGACAAGGTGGTATTGTGGTCAGAGAATGGCGGACTTAAAGCCAGCCCCCGAAGCCACTATGACTACAGTGGCCGCCCCGGCCGCGCCATCCGCTACTTTGTTAATCACTGGGACGTGTGTTTGAGTTCCGGCGCCTGCCAAAAGGTGCTGGATAATCGCGGTATCTCCGTGCATTTCCTTATCGACAACGACGGCACCATCTACCAGACCATCGACATGCAACATGGTTGCTGGCATGCCGGCAGCGAAAGAGCCAACCGTGCGTCTGTGGGAGTCGAGATCTCTAATGCTTATTATCCTAAGTATCAAGATTGGTATGTGCGCAATGGTCATGGTGAACGTCCCATGATCGAGGGGGTGCGATGTCAAGGAGAAGAACTGGATCCGTTCATGGGCTTCTATCCCGTTCAAATTAGGGCCCTCAAGCAATTGTGGAAAGCTATTCATAAAGGCTTGGACATTCCGTATAACGCCCCTCTTAATCAGTTCGATAACACGGCCACCAAATATGTGCAGGATGTTAAGTACGGAGATTTTCGTGGCTTTGCCAGTCACTATCATGTTTCCAAAAACAAGATTGATTGCGCAGGATTAGACATCAAAGCGCTTCTCGAAGAGACTGAAGACGAGGAAAAGAGTGGGTACAGCAGCGCTAGCACCGTCTGTGAAGATGATTCTTGAATATGATGAGATAGTAATTGGAAGTAATTTGACCGCCGTCTTATACGCGTTCAACAATAACCTTCCTATTTTCTTCAGTCGGGTCCAGCAGCCCTTTCGATTTGATTATCTGGACGCTGACTTAGACTTAGCTTGTGTGAGGATGAAAAACACCACCAGCGAACTTCTCTCCCACGAGGGCAAGATTAACGTTGGGCTGCCCAAAAAATTGCTTTGGGAACGATTGTTGTTTGCAATTTCTCTCGCAGGCAGGGCGCCCTTAAGCAACCTCTGTGAGGGCATGAGACACAATGGGCACTCCCTGATCTGCTCCAATGCTTATTCCAAGATAGCCGAGGTTAAATTTCAAAAAGCTTATTACTTTGGGGATGATCATTGTTCTGGTCTAATAACAGAAAAAACACTTGCCAATCCCTCGTATATATGTTATGATTGGATAGCATTCAATCGTGGAGGCAAGCATGAAATCGATCTTATTGAGACCACAGATAATTTTGTCAGCAAAATCTGGTTTTATCCTACAGATCGCGTTGACGGCAATTCTCCTGTCAAGGATGCTTGTTTAGTTTCCAGGCTCACACACGAACAGCTATTAGATTTTGACTACTCGCAAACCATGGCGAGATTTAAAATGATAGCAGAGATGCGAGATAGAGGAATGAGAGGACTTTTTAATGGCTATTCCCCCACAGGTAATCCGAAATATTATAATTTTAGAACTTCTATCATCGGCCGAGAGACAAGCACGGAACCGTCGCACCCACGTTCCGCTATCTCCACGCTGGAGGTTCCAAGAATTGAAGAAGAAACTTTACTCCAAGATTTACCACAGGCTTGTGTGGGATACGATAGACTTTTAGAGAATTTATGAGTGATGGGCGCCACACACATCTAGCCGGCATCATACCGTTGGCTAACCTGACTACTGATTTTGATCTCCCTATGCCCGAGTGCCTTATGCCAGTGGACCCTGGCTTTACCGCCATCCAGAAAGCAGTATTTGAGTGCGCCGTCGCAGGATGTCAGACCATATGGGTTGTGGCTAACGACGATCTCGCGCCCTTAGTAAAGAAAGTGGTCGGAGAGTGGACCTATGATCCCGTCTACTACTCCCGCTCGCACAGCATCTTTCCCAGTGAGCACCGCAAAGAGATTCCCATATATTATGTGCCCATCCACCCCAAAGATCGAGACCGTCGCGATTCCTATGGGTGGTCAGTACTCCATGGTATCAACTCTGCGTGGAGGGTGGCTAATATTATTTCCCGTTGGGTGGTTCCCGATAAGTACTTCGTCACATTTCCAATGAGTGCCTATAACGTATATGCTCTCAGAAATTTCCGAGCAAAAATCTCAGATTTTGAAAATAACTTTTTTTTAACTCATGATGGCAAAACTGTAAAGGATAATGAACACTTGGCGTTTACTATGTTTAGTGAAGACTTCATTCAATGCCGCCGCCATGTGAACAAAACTACCACGAGAGAGTACTTAAATCCTGGGCCCGATGAAAAATACCCCCAAGAGAAGCTGCCCCTTACAGAAAGGTGGTCCGCCAGGGGGTTTGACTTCGCGACTATCTTTGAGAAGATTAATGAAAAGAATTCACACAAAATGGACATCGATTGGTATTATGACATCTCTAAGTGGTCAGAATATCAAGCCTTCATGGGTTCAGAAAACTTCATACAAAAACCATCAAAAAGCTTGACAAAAGCACACACACATGTTAAATTACCATATAGAGAGGGAGAATTAAATGACGATTAAATTCGTGGGCCTTCACGCCCACAGTGTAGCAGGATCCATTTTTGATGCAATCGGGTACCCCGATGCTCACATGGATTTTGCTTTTGAGAACGGGAGCGATGCGCTAGCGCTCACGGACCATGGAAACATGAACGGACTAGCGGGACAGGTTCTGCATGCCAAGAAGATGCAGGCAGAGGGCAAAGACTTTAAACCGATTTTCGGCGTCGAGGCTTACTTCATTCCGTCTATTGAAGAATGGCGAGAAGAATATGAAACAGCCATGGCCGACAAGAAACGCGCCAGATCCGCCAAGAAAGACGCGGCATCAGGTGCGACCGTAGAAGATGAGACAGACAGTAAGAAGCTTCAAGGGCTTCTGCGCCGTCGTCGCCATCTTATTCTATTGGCACAAAACCAGACAGGGCTTAATAACCTTTTCAAGCTCGTTTCAGAGAGCTACCAAAGCGAGAACTTTTATCGCTATCCTCGCATGGACTATGCGTTGCTAGAGAAGTATGGTGAGGGGGTAATCGCTGCCTCCGCTTGCCTCGGTGGGGTCTATGCAGGAAACTATTGGGAGAATGGGATTTACGATGATGAGGGCAACCGCACCGGAGTCGACCGCGAAGCGACGCTGGACGCCATGCGCACTACCACTCGTCGAATGCAAAAAGCTTTCGGTGATCGCTGGTATGGCGAGCTACAATGGAACAATATTAAAGAGCAGCACGAACTTAACCAACTGATCATTCAGGTTGCAGAAGAGTTCGACATGAAGCTCATTTCCACAGCCGACAGTCACTACCCGAACCGCACTGCATGGAAGGATAGAGAGCTATACAAGCGCCTAGGCTGGCTCGGAAAAGGAACTCCATCCTGGGGCGAGGGTGGAGAATTACCCGCCGGTGTAGAGGAGATTGGATACGAACTGTATCCCAAGAATGGCGACCAAATGTGGGAGAGCTATCAGAGCTACTCTAAGAGCCAGGGCTTCGACTATGATGATGACTTGGTCATGAACAGCATTACAGAAACCCACCACATCGCACACGAACGCATCGAAAGCTTTTTTCCAGATACAACCGTGCGTCTTCCGGACTTTGTTGTGCCCGCCGGTACGACAGCCACACAGGCGCTCGTTAACTATGCGCTTGAAGGCTTGCGCGAACGCGGCTTGAACGATGACAAAGAATATCTAGCGAGACTCAAGCGTGAACTAGACGTTATTGATGACCGAGGCTTCTCCAAGTATTTCTTGACGATGAAAGCTATCGCCGACGAAGCCACCAAGCAAATGCTTGCTGGTCCTGGCCGAGGGTCAGCCGCTGGCTCGCTGGTCGCTTACGCCCTTGGTATTACACAAGTTGATCCCATCAAGTATAACCTTCTGTTCTCGCGCTTTCTGCGTTCAGACGCAACTGACTATCCTGATATCGATTATGATGTATCCGATAGCATGGAGTTGAAAGAACGATTGGTCGAGATGTGGGGAGAAGATTGTGTAGCCCCAATCTCTAACTGGAACACTTTGCAGTTGAGATCTCTCATCAAAGATATCTCCAAACTTTATGGCATTCCATTCACAGAAGTCAACAACGTCACGAGCGTCATGATGAGAGAAGCCACACCCGACGCCAAGCGCAAGCATGGTATTAAGGCTGGTGTCTATGCACCAACTTGGGAAGAGGTAATGGAATTTTCCGTCACACTCCAGGCTTTCCTTCAGAAGTACCCGGAGGTCAAGGCTCGTGTTGAAGGGCTTGTGGGGCAAGTACGCTCCTGCTCTCGACATGCTGGCGGTGTTGTCATCGCTGAAGATCTTGACCGACATATGCCATTGATTAACTCTGGTGGTGTGCGACAGTCGCCATGGAGCGAGGGGCAGAACGTTCGACACCTAGAGCCGATGGGGTTCATTAAGTTCGATTTGCTCGGACTCTCGACATTAAAGATGATGGAAGGTTGCATCGAGCATATCTTGCGCCGTCATCATGGCGTAGAAGAGCCGACCTTCGAAGACGTCCTAGACTACTATAATAAGCACCTCCATCCAGATGTGATTGACTTTGATGATCAGGCTGTCTATGAAAACATCTTTCACCAAGGCAAATGGGCTGGTGTCTTTCAGTTCACGGAGCAAGGAGCGCAAAGCTTTTGCACGAGAGTGAAGCCGACCAACATCATTGATGTCTCAGCTATCACTTCTATCTTCCGTCCAGGTCCACTGTCGGCCGGGGTTGATGTTGATTACGTTGAGGCGAAGAATCATCCCCAGTATGTATCGTATCTATCTTCCGAAGCACAGGAGATCACCGAAGAGACTTTCGGCTTCCTTATCTTCCAGGAGCAGATTGCGTTGCTGGCTCACAAGCTTGGCGGACTCACTCTTGATGAAGGCAACATCCTGCGCAAGGTACTGACCAAGAAGGGTACCGGCAAGAACAGCGTCAAGGCGAAGCTACACACCAAGTTTATCAAGGGATGCACGGCCAAGAAGATTGACCGAGATAAGGCTGAAGATCTCTGGAACAAGTTTGAGTATTTCTCTGGCTATGGCTTCAACAAGTCTCATGCCGTTAGTTACAGCATCATCTCTTATCAGTGCGCATGGTTGTGGAATTATTATCCTTCTGAGTGGATGGCTGCGTTCTTGGACAAAGAGCCCGAGACCAGAAAAGAAAAGGCAATCAACATCGCCAAGAAGTATGGCTTTAAGATTGCACCACTGGACATCAACAAGTCCGGCACAGTATGGGAGATTAGTGACGACGGCAAGACCCTTATCCAGCCTTTGACTTCAATCAAAGGCTTGGGGATGTCTGCCATCGACCAAATCCTAGAGCATCGGCCCTTCAAGAATGCCGAAGATCTTCTGTTCCGAGAGGGAGTGTCCTACAGCAAGTTTAACAAGAAGGCGCTCGATGCGCTGACACGCGGTGGCGCCGTTGACGAGATCATGGATGATCGATTCACAGGACGCAAACACTTCTGGTCTGCATGCGTTGTAGAACGACCCAAGAACTTGAAGAAGTTGCTGGAGAACATTGAAACCTATCGACCTGAAGGCGACTTTAGCGAGGCAGAAATCATCCAGTTCAAGACAGAGCTTACGGGAGTGTTCCCTATTAACCTTGTGATTAAAACCGAGACAGTCGAAAAGCTTCAGGAAAAGTTTATCCCACCAATCTCTGAGTTTGATACGGACTTAGAAGTGTGCTGGTTTATTCCGCGCAAGATTACACCGAAGAAAACAAAGAATGGAAAATTGTATTGGATTGTTGAGACTATCGATTCAAACAATGAGTTGACCAAGATCCGCTGTTGGGGCGTTAAACCTGAGAAAGACACCATCTTTTTGAACCGTCCCTACATGGCCAAGCTGCGCTATGATGAACAATGGGGATTTTCTACTTACGCAATTGGGAAGACTTTCAGATTGTTGGGCTAGTTAGTAATATGAACGTCATCAAAAACTTCAGCCCTCTTCTTAAAGATAAAGAGTTTATTGAGGATCTCCCGGTTGTTATTCGGGTGAGGAAGTTCGATGAGTCTGCAGCCAAAGAATTTTCGGCGGCTGTTTCCAAGGCCCAGAACACAGGACAACCCATCTTGCCGGTCGTCATTGATAGTTACGGAGGGCAAGTTTATAGTCTGATGTCGATGATCTCCGATATACGCGCCTCGCGCATCCCTGTGGCTACCATCGTCCAAGGCAAAGCGATGTCGTGCGGAGCGCTTCTTTTTAGCTTTGGCACCGAAGGTCATCGGTATATGGACCCCGACGCCACCGTCATGATTCATGATGTAAGTTCCATGTCGTGGGGAAAGGTTGAGGAGATTAAAGCCTCCGCCGACGAAACCGAGAGATTAAACCAAAAGGTATACAAAATGATGGCCAAAAATTGTGGACATCATGAGGATTACTTTCTCGACATCATTCATGAAAAAGGTCATGCTGATTGGTTTTTAGAATCAGATGAGTGCCTCAAGCACAACCTTACTAATCATACGCATGTTCCCCGCTTGAAAATTGAAGCCCGAGTAACGTTCGACTTTAAGTAGGGGAGCTAGCGCGGTCAATGTCTCTCGATAAGCTTAAATGGCAGCAACAGATAAATCGCTTGCGCTATACTCATAAAGAACTAAAAGTAGTAGAAACAGTACAGATAGATGGGGCTTCCGCCTTCCAAGATTATTATGAAAACTTTTGTGCTGAGCGCGGTGTTGATATTGCAGAACTAAACTCTACCCACAAAGACAAAGTAGATGACCTATATTCTAACATTAAAGTCACGCCACTCGACCCTCCCGATGAAAGTGAAATGGGTGATGTCGAAATCGCGCCACGCGAAGAGGATGAGATAGACAAGCTGTTTAACAAAGTGTTTAAGAAGATAGCCGTCCACCTTCACCCCGATAAATTAGTGGGACTCACTGATGAGGAAGAGAAGAAGAAGAAAACCGACATGTTTCGCGATGCGCTAGACGCCTTAGAAAACAAACGCTATTTTACGTTGATGGATTATGCAGAACAATATGATATCGAGGTCCCTATGGATTATCGCGTGCAAGCCCAGTGGGTGAAGAAAGAAATAGAAGCCGTTGAAGAAGAGATTAAAAGTGGGAAACAGACCTACACTTATCGTTTTTTTGATTGCGATTCAGACAAAGAGCGCGACATTCTAATAAAGAGATTTTTAAGACACTTGTTCGGCTATGAATTTGATGAGCCCGATGAAATAATTTTAAAATAAATGCTTGACGTTGGGACGAGTATCTGTTATATTAATAGAGTAACACAGGAGGTAAGTGTGGCAACTACACACGATGAGAAGAAGAGATATGTCAAGGAGTACATTCGGTCCTTGGCTGCAATTGAGGAGGCCATGGAGCCTTATAAAGATCAGCGACGAGACTTGCGGGCCGAGTACCGCGAGAATAGTTGGCTGAATACGGATGAGATTCGGGCTGCTGTAAAGGCATATCGACTCTACAAAGGAAAGTTTAACATCGACGAAGTGGTGGAGAACTTTGAAATGATCGCAGGTGCGTCTAATGAATAAAACAGTTCAGAAAGTAATGTTTTCGAGCAAGACAGGCGAATGGTCGACCCCCCAAGATTTTTTTGACAAACTAAATTGGAGATTTGGGCCTTTTGATTTGGATCCCTGCGCGACCATTCACAATACTAAATGCCCCAACTTCATCACCGAAATAGAAGACGGGCTCTCTAAAAGTTGGGAAGGACACACAGTGTTTGTTAATCCTCCCTACGGAAGAGGGATTGACAAGTGGATTAAAAAAGGATACGAAGAGGCTAACGCCAACTCGGACACTAAGGTAGTAATGCTGATCCCCGCGCGCACCGATACAAAGTATTGGCACGATTATGTAATGAAAGCAGAAATGGTTTTCTTTATCAAAGGGCGATTAAAGTTTGGCGATAGTGAAAACAGTGCACCATTCCCCTCGGCAGTGGTGGTGTTTAGTAAGCGCCCTCAAGGATGGGGATGCACACCGGGCATGGGGGCGCTCACACGGTGAATAGAAAAGAACGCCGGCGCAGAGAAAAGATTAAAGGAAAGTTATCTCCAGGTGAGCAAAATCTTTCGGAAAAAATTTCCCTGTTTAATCGCATCCCAGACGCATGCAACACATGCGCACAACCTTTTGACAAGAAAGACAAAGGCATGGCCATCTCATGGAGGGTCGTAGTTTTTGCAGAACAAGAAATAGTGAAACTATTTTGCCCTGATTGCATAGCAAGCGCTAAACAAGGAGGCAGTAATGACAATCAAGAGAATCAATAAAGAAAATTTAAATAAGATTATTAATGGTAAAACTACCATTCCCGGTACGTGCATCGTTAAGTTTTATTCTAACGAGTGCCATCTATGTCACAATCTCAAAGAGTATTATGAACACCTAGCTCAAGATTATACCGACAAGGATGGTCTCTATTTTTATGCGTTCAATGTGGCGGATGATCCCGGCATAGACAGCAGGCTTGGGTTTGAAGGAGTGCCGACCATTGTCGCTATTAAGGTGGCAGAAACCAGCAAAACCCCATTAATTAGAGAAGCCCCGCAGCCTGATACACCCAATGAACATACATGGTATCACCTGAACGAGGTAAAGCAGTTCATAGATAAGGAGATAATTTAATGAGTCAGAGCAAACAAAACATTTATAACGGATTACGCATGCGCCTCCAAGGAGAAGGATTAGATGCGCTTGGAACCTTGCAAGGACTGTTTGATGGGCCCATCCCCGACACGGAAGCGATTCTCGACGCTGTCGCTGAAATTAATCGGTGTGAGAATGCCTTGACCGTCTTGCAAGGTTATATCGGCCCTCAATTTGCGCCGAAGCCAGCCCCGGTACCGGCTCCTCCACCACCCCCGGTGGAGACTGCAGAGGTATCGGAGAGATCCTCGATTGTAGTAGACGGTGTTCGTTCACCCACATTTAAAAGCGCCAAAGAACGCCGAGAAAAGCTAATGAAAAAGAAGAAGAAGGACAAGAGTGATGACTAAAAACGCACTATCTTATGACGATGTATTGCTTAAGCCGCAATACTCCGATATCGTCTCGCGAACTGAAATTGATATTTCCACCGACTTAGGTGACGGATTAATTCTGCGCACTCCTCTATTTGGGGCGCCAATGGATACCATCTCCGAAACCGCCATGGCTATGTCCCTGGGTAAAGAAGGCGCTGCAGCCGTTATTCATCGCTATAACAGCGTCGAAGCTCAAGGTCGTCTTGTACGCATGTCCCGTGAGCTTGGGGGAGACATTAACGTTGGCGCTGCTGTTGGCGTAACCGGAGATTATCTTAAGCGCGCTAACACCGCCGTCGAACAAGGCGCTACTTTTCTATGCATCGACGTTGCACACGGTCACCACTGCTTAACCAAAGCTGCCTTGGAGACACTGCGGAAAAAATTTCCCGACTTGCATATTATGGCCGGCAACATCGCAACCCTCGAAGGGCTTAATGATTTAGCTGATTGGGGAGCAACCTCCGTTCGCTGCAATATTGGAGGCGGCTCTATTTGTTCCACGCGCGTTCAAACCGGACACGGCATGCCAGGACTCCAAACCATTTTAGACTGCGCACAAACCGATAGAGACGTCGCCATCATCGCAGACGGAGGAATTCGCAATTCCGGCGACATCGTTAAGGCGATAGCAGCCGGCGCCGATGCAGTAATGTGTGGCTCATTATTAGCCGGCACCACAGAGGCACCGGGCCAAGTGCTGCGAGAACCTGATGGCAGCGTATGGAAATCATATCGAGGAATGGCCAGCAAGGAAGCACAAACAGACTGGAAAGGAAAATATACGTCGTTTGAAGGGGTGGCCACGCGCGTACCCTATCAAGGAAAGGTAGCAGACATTCTAGCGGACTTGACGCGAGGCATTCGCTCCGGCTTATCTTATAGTGGAGCGAGATCGATTGAAGAGTTTCAAGCTAAAGCTGAATTTATGGTTCAAACCCCTTCCGGCTTATCCGAAAGTGGCACCCACATCCTAAGTCGGAAGTGGTAAAATGACAATCGATTATGGCAATTTGACCAAACGAGTGGTCTTCACAGAAAATGACCACCGTCACGCAAAGTTATTATTGCGGCTGCAGCAAGACGGATTAACCCAAGCTTCATTCTTTCGTCACCTCATCACTGCCTACATCGAAGGCGACGAGCGCATCGTCGAATATATTGATGATGTAAAGACACAGTCGAAGACTCGAAAAGCCAAGACGAAAAGGCTGCGCGCGCAAGGAAAACAGTTCGTTGCCGACGCCGGTTTTTCGGAACAACAATTGGTGGACCTGTTTGACATTATCGCCGAAGAACATCCAGAGCTATAAAAAGTCGTTTTTTTGGACTTTATACAAACACCTAACTATTTATTTTTGAGTTAGCATATTTGTGCTTAAGGAGAAATTTAAATGGCTCGTAAAAAACTGTTATCAGAAGGCGAGGTTCGACAATTCATGAAATTGGCCGACCTAGGCGCTTTAAGTGAGAATTATTTCTCATCCACCCCCATCGAGGAAGAATCAGAGGAAAGCGCTTTACACGCGACCGAAGACGAACTCGGTGCTGAAGATCACTTTGCTGATGAAGAAGGGGATGAGTTGGACGCTCTCGAAGACGAGCTTCCGGGAGAAGAAGGCGAACTGTCCCTTTCGGACGAGGAAGCCCTCGCAATTATTGATTTGGCTAGCCGTCTCGAAGCAGCCATGGGCGGCGACGTAGAAGGGGGTGAAGAAGAACTTGAAGTCGACGCTGAATTAGAAGCCCCCGAAGGCGAGCTTGAAATCGACGACGAAGAAGTTGTTGGTGGCATGGATGTGTATCAAGAAGGTGAAGGCAGCAAGAAGGGCGAATTTAAACGTCGCGATAAGAAGGGCAAAGTTGGTCACCGTGCCGGCGATGTCGGTGGTCACTATAAAGACTATGAAGACGACACCGGAGAGAAGAAGGGCGACAAGTCCTCCACTCATTCCGGCAAAGACTATCAAGAAGGCCAAGAACTCGACGAATTCATCAACATGGGCAGGCAGACGGGACCAGCCACGAGTACGGCCCGTGGATCACAGGGATCCGGCGTTCCAACCGGCGGTGGCAAAGGTGCCAAAGACGACTACGATTGCCCCGTTGGTATGGTGGCAGTCGACGGCAAGTGTGTCAAGAAGAGCGATGCAGCCCAAGGCTTGGACCAAGATGCTGTCGTGGCAGAGGTCGCACGTCGCGTAGCCGAACGGCTGAGCGCAAATAAGCGTAAAGATGAAATGGCTGCACAGTTGGCTGAACGCATCTTTGAACGCTTGACCTCAAAATAATACTTGACAAAAACCTTACGAGCAGTTATATTAACCACTGAGACCACAAAAGGTTTTAGTGGTTAATTTACTTAGGAGCACTGTGTGGAATGGGCGCTGTTTACATTAACGTTTATCTTCGGATATATAACTTGTAAGTTACTCTATTTTATTCGAGCAACTCGAACAAGCTTCCATCTTATTCGTGCTTCCCAGCTTATATCGGTCGCCCTTCTGGTTAAATCCATGGAGGACCTCTATTATGCCAAAATCTACCGCATGGAAAAAATGGTAGAATCAGGCGAGAGCGATCACAATATCACAGCCTTCTCTTATCGCATGGAAGAAGACGTCGACCACTTTAAGAAGAAGTCTGTGCAAGGATTAGTAGACCTACACCCCCAGTTCTTCCACCAACTGTTGGAGTTTGAGGATTGGAAGTCTGCAATGCATTTTCTAGAAGCCAATAAAGACGTTGTCGCCGGCTTCCTTTCCAGGAGCAATCATGATTAATCGTATTAAAGAAGCCATTGGAGCTTTTGTTACGGACGAAAAAGAAGAACCCAACGAGCCCCGACTCGTTATTGTGGACCCCGCCATGCTACAAGCTGGAGCCCAAGAAGAGGAGCCGAACTCTCATCTTCTTGGACTATTTGCTGCGGTTGATGAAGAGAAGGTGGCCGAGCTTATCCATGGGCTTCTTCTGGTCGTCGAGCACGAGCACAAAAAAGAAGAAGACGCCAAGATCCCGGTGGAGTTTTATCTCTCGACATATGGGGGCTCAGCGGATGATATGTTTGCCCTTTATGATGTGATGCGATTAGTACGCGAAGATGTTATTATCCGCACCGTAGGCGTAGGCAAAGTTATGTCCGCCGGCGTTCTTCTGCTAGCTGCCGGCACCAAAGGCGAGCGGAGCATTGCAAAGAACTGTCGTGTGATGATCCATTCGGTCATGGGCGGCAATCATGGTGACCTTCACAACATGCTTAATGAGATGGAGGCCATCGAGCAACTACAACAAATGTTCGTGAATTGTTTAGTGTCCGAAACAAAAATGACCAAATCTCAGCTGAAAAAAATGCTAGATCGCAAAGTTAATGTCTATTTATCAGCAGAAGAAGCAGTCGAGCTAGGAATAGCCGACAACATTATTTAAGGATCCCCC
>Ga0315338_1000494_pt1 | contig 87611 bp, 79 predicted proteins | sample ASW8metaG_FD_204518 | JGI IMG/M metagenome (GOLD analysis project Ga0315338, IMG submission 204518) | Ammonia-oxidizing marine archaeal communities from Monterey Bay, California, United States - ASW #8 | ecosystem: Environmental > Aquatic > Marine > Coastal | place: USA: California | collected...
TCCTGTGCCATAAGCTCAGCAAACCGGATTGTCTTGAGATCGTTATACTCCGCGCTGACGGCCTGCAGTCCAATGGGTAAGCCATCTGCACCTGGGCCAGTTGGAAAGACCGTGGAGGGCAAATAAGCAACAGTAATATGTCCAGACCAGAGAAGCTGCTCGAAATAGGGATGTACAGTGTCGTCAAATGTAAGTCGCCGGCCATTGAAATGACTATGATCGTGCTGAAATGCTGTGGTCGCCATTTGCGGACAGATCAATATGTCCCAGTCTTGAAAAAAATCTCTCCAGGCCATTCGCAATACTTCGCGGGTGTTATTCCAATGAAACCAGGTCTGATGGCTTTGGGTGAGAGAACGGACGGTGAGGGCTCCAGGGCCAACATCATCAGATGAGTATCCAGCTGCTTTTTCTAAGAGCGCCGCAAGTTCCTCTTTTCGGAGATGGGCGCCAAGAACCCCATTTAACATGAAAAAATATGTCTGGCGGGATATGTTCATATCGATATCCGGACGGGCAGTATCAGAAACAGTCGCTCCAAGCTTTGCAAGTCTGTCTCCAATTTCCTGGACACGGCCTGACATCTCGCTGCTTACCGGCGAAAGAGGATCATCTGGCCAGATTGCAACGTTAAAGTCTTTCAGACTTGTTTTACCAGGATCTGGAAGGTCAAGCTTCCAACCCGGGGCATTCAGTGGACCTGGTCCAGCCATGACGGACATCGCCAGCGCCAGGTCTTGCGCACTTCGTGCCATAGGGCCAACAACAGCTACGTCTGCCGGTGCGATGTTCCCCGGTAATGCATGGCCCTGAGGCGGGACAATTCCCCAAGTAGGCTTCAGCCCGTATACACCACAGAAATGAGCAGGATTACGAATGGATCCTCCGATATCGGATCCGCTTTCAAGCCCACAGAGACCAGCCGCTAGTGCCGCCGAGGATCCGCCTGAAGACCCGCCTGGCGTTCGTCGAACGTCCCAGGGATTATTGGTGGTTCCGTATATGGCGTTGTAACTCTGAAAGTCAGCGAGCTCTTCAGGTACATTTGTCTTGCCGATGAAATGAGCTCCAGCCGCCTTGAATCTTTTGACGACTTCGGAATCTGTCGGCGCTATATTCTTTGCAAATTCCTCGATTCCCCAAGTCGTCGGTAAATTTGTAATGTCATAGGCTTCCTTGATGGTCATGGGCAGCCCGTGCAACGGACCCAGTGATCGACCAGCTGCCAGCTCTGCGTCCGCTTTATCAGCGGCATCGCGAGCTGTATCGAAGTCATGGACCGGCACGGCATTGATCTTTTCATCAAAACGCTCGATCCGACCAATATAGTAGTCCGTAAGTTCTCGGGAACTAACTTTCTTTTCTCGAATTTTTTGAGTGAGTTCTGTTGCTGATTGAAACGCCAGGGTCATGCCAATATCCTTTTTCTTGTCTTTGACATTATCCTAACATGACATTCGGCGGCCATGTCACATTAACATTATATTGGCGTGGGAAGTTCCGGCTTGAAACACTTAGGTAGACCCCGGAAACCGAATTTTTGCATTTTCCTCTGACGATGCCATGGTGAGGTATCTAATTGCGGCATTGTCAGAGTAAATTGACGATGCGCGGTATACGTATTGGGTTGCCGCATTTCAATTAGTTGGTTGGCACCATTCAACGAGCGCCAAATCACGATTGAGTTTGAACTGCTGCCGATTTATGAGATGGCGATCTGGATTGAAGTGGTTGTGAATTGACGAATGGATTGAGGCAAATTTCTGTAGTGTTTTTACGCTCCTGAATTTGATCATCGCGCGTTCTCGTCGTCGGAAGGGTTGATGCGAATTCTCAGCCCGATTATTCAACCACCGGCCGGTTTCCTGGCGATCCGTGTTGCCTATTTCTTTCATCGCAGCGCGATAGGAGTGAAGCTTATCTGCCACAATAACCTTCGGACTGCCATATCGCTTCATGGCTTTCTTCAGAAACTTCAGGGCTGTTCTACGATTGCGCGGCTTGGTGACGAAAGCTTCAAGAACTTCTCCTTCATGATCAACGGCTCTCCATAGGTAATAAGTCTCACCGTTGATCGGGACGAATACCTCGTCAAGATGCTACCGCCACTGTACTAAATATCGCGAAGGAACGGCTCTACTTTTTCTGATTTTCGCTGCAAATACAGGTCCAAATCGGTTCCACCAAGCTCGGACTGTCTCATAACTTACGTCGATATCACGCTCATGAAGAATATCTTCGAACTGACGCAACGAAAGTGGATATCGAACATACGTAATCACTGCTAGGCGGATGATTTCTGGAGACGTTTTGAAATAACGAAATGGATTTGTCATTTAGAAATTGTAAATCCACCATCGTCACGGCTCAAGCCATTTTCCTCTGATAGTGCCGAAGTGACGCTTTCCTCAAAGTTAAAGTCACGCTGTCATTTAAAAACTAGCCAGAATAAATTTTACTTGAAATGGAAAATATATTCTATTACCCTCCGTTCCACTGACATACCGATTTCCGCAGAAAATAGAAAAACTAATGTAACTTTCAAAACAACACAACTGATCTACGGAACGTCGCAAAGGCCCAATTAAGAGGTGTTTTGCGAAGGTGGGACTGAATTTATTTAACTGAAAGATGGAGTGTGAATTAAGCTATGACCGTAAAACGCCCGACGCAAGTGCAATTGGAGGAGATCGTTTCCGATCTCGGTATGTCCATGAGTTCAGAACGCGTAGCTGAGTTTCTCACTGCTATGGAGGGGAATTTCCCGGCTTATGATTTGATTGAGTCTTTGCCGGATGAAAAGCCGATAGTCAAGTATCCTAGGACGCCGGGTTATCGACCTTCTCCTGATGAAAACCCACATAATGCGTGGTATGTAAAATCAGAAATCAACGGAAGCGGGAAGGGGAAACTTGTCGGTAAGACGGTTGCCGTGAAGGATAACGTCTGTGTTGCCGGCGTTCCGATGATGAATGGTGCTTCTACCCTTGAGGGGTATGTGCCCGATCTCGACGCTACTGTTGTCACCAGATTGTTGGATGAGGGCGCCGTCATTAAGGGAAAGGCACATTGTGAGTTCTTCTGCTTATCAGGCGGAAGTCATACGAATGCGACAGGACCGGTCCATAATCCTCACAAAATGGGGTATGCAGCCGGTGGTTCCTCTTCGGGCAGTGCGGTTTTGACGGCACTGGGTGAAGTTGATATGGCCATCGGAGGTGATCAAGGCGGCTCCGTTCGGCTGCCGTCATCCTTTAGTGGTACATATGGAATGAAGCCAACGCATGGTCTGGTTCCTTATACCGGCGCCATGCCGATCGAGGCCACCATTGATCATCTTGGCCCGATTACAGGGACGGTTGCGGATAACGCCTTAATGCTGGAAGTCATAGCCGGAGAAGACGGCTTGGACCCAAGGCAATATAACGCCAAGGCGGAAGACTATACGGAGGCTCTTGGCAAGGATATCAAGGGCTTGAAAATTGGTGTTGTTAGCGAAGGCTTCGGATTTGAAAGCAGTGAAAGTGACGTCGATGATAGTGTGAAGGCGACGGCTGATCGTTTTGCGAAACTAGGTGCGACGGTTAGCGATGTTTCCATTCCCATGCATTTGGCCGGTGCTGCGATCTGGACGCCAATTACACTTGAAGGACTGCAGTGGCAGATGATGCATGGCAATGGCATGGGGATGAATTGGAAGGGCCTGCATACGACAAGCCTTCTGGATGCGCATGCCAATTGGCGCGACCGCGCTGACGAGCTTTCGGATTCCCTGAAAATCAGTATGTTTGTTGGAGAGTATTTTATCCGCCATTACCGGGGGCATTATTACTCCAAGGCAATGAATATCGCGCGCCGTCTTACGGCGGCATATGATGATGCATTAAATGAATACGATTTACTTTTAATGCCGACAACCCCGATGAAGGCAACTCCGCTGCCGGAGGCCGATGCGCCGCTCGCACTTTACCTGCAACGCGCTTTTGAGATGGTGCCTAATACAGCGCCGTTTAACGTTACTGGACATCCCGCGATGGCTATTCCTTGCGGCATGCGAGATGGCTTGCCCGTTAGCACCATGTTAATTGGCAAGCATTATGACGAAAAAATAATTTACCAAGCTGCGGATGCATTCGCATCGTCAGTTGACTGGAAAACAATCTAACTTCAAAGGAGAGACAAATGGCTCACGACCATGACCATCCACATAACAAGCCCCTGTCGGAGGTTGAGTTGCGTGTAAAGGCATTGGAATCAGTGCTTACGGAAAAAAAGCTAATTGATCCAGATGCGATTGATCTCATTGTTGAAAACTACGAGACAAAGATTGGCCCACGAAATGGTGCGAAGGTTGTCGCAAAGGCATGGACGGACCCCGAGTTTAAAAAACGGCTGCTCGAAAATGCAACCGACGCCATCAAGGAATTAGGTTATTCCGGCGTTCAAGGAGAAGATATGCTGGTTGTCGAGAACACGAACAGCATCCACAACATGGTTGTTTGCACGTTATGCTCCTGTTATCCGTGGCCAACACTTGGCTTGCCACCAGTATGGTACAAAGCGGCGCCATATCGGGCGAAAGTCGTTAAAGACCCGCGCGGTGTGCTGGATGATTTCGGCGTATCAATTCCAGAAGATACCGAAATCAGGGTATGGGACAGTAATGCAGAGCTCCGGTATCTGGTTCTCCCCAAACGCCCAGACGGTACTGACGGCATGAGCGAAGAAGACCTTATGGATCTCGTCACACGTGATTCCATGATCGGAACCGGCCTTGCCGCTTCTAGATAAAATCAGCCTTACCAACGGGAGGAAGAAAAGATGAATGGAGTACATGATCTTGGCGGGATGGATGGCTTGGGACCAGTTATAGCTGAGCAGAACGAACCGGTTTTTCATGATGAGTGGGAAAAACGTATGATGGGAATGTTCGTATCGTGCTTTGCAGGAGGCCATTATAATGTGGATGAATTTCGCCATGCGATCGAGCGAATGGACCCTGCGCATTATCTGGAAACCAGCTACTATGAGCATTGGTTGACATCCTTGGAAACACTGCTGACCGAGAAGGGCGTTGTCACCCAGGCAGAACTTGATGAACGCAAAAAACATATTGCGATGGAGGAATCCTGATGCCGTTACTTACAACAGATATCGTTCCGGGCCTGCTCAGCACAGGCGCTTCAGCGCGTATTGACGAAGATATTGCAGCTAAATTTTCCATCGGGGATGCGGTGGAAATCAGGAATATCCATCCGGTGCATCACACTCGATTGCCGCGCTATGTGCGGGGTAAAAAAGGCACGGTCGACAGAGATCATGGTGTCTTTGCCTTTCCGGATACCAGTGCCCATGGTAACGGCGAAACACCGCAACATGTGTATTCTGTCAAATTTTCATTCCAGGAACTCTGGGGTGAAGATCATAGTGATAACATGTTTCTGTATATCGATATGTTTGATGACTATATGCGGGCGACATCATGAATGACTTTATCAAGGGCTCGGACCTGAAAAGAACTCCGCATTTGCCTCATGATGAAGGCGGCCCTGTGTTCGCAGCCCCTTGGGAAGCGAAGGCCTTCGCCATGACACTTGATCTTCATAACCATGGTGTCTTCGATTGGACTGAATGGTGTGAAATCCTATCCAAGGAAATAAAGGTGGCGCAGGCAGGTGGCGACCCTGACTTGGGGGATACTTATTATAAGCACTGGCTGAATGCGCTGGAAAAACTGGTTACTCAGAAGCGAGTAGCAAGTACCGAGGATCTTGTGGCCGTTAAAGAAGATTGGCGGGCAGCTGATGAACATCGTGGCTTCGGGGAAGCACCTGTTCTTGTAAAAGGGGCGGGCTAAGCGACTGCCGTCATAAATAATAGAACGAAAAAAAGGGATATAACATGAAAAAGTATTTTCTTGCTGCAACCGGCATACTCGCGAGCGCGACCCCGGCTTTGGCGCATCACCCCTTAGGGGGCCAGCCAATGGAAACCTTCACTCACGGCCTTCTTTCCGGCATTGGGCATCCGCTTCTCGGTTTTGATCATCTGTTTTTTGTCGTCGCAATCGGTATAGCGGCCCTCTACACGGGGTATGCGAGATTGGCACCTGCAGCTTATATCGGCGCAATGCTGATTGGTTGTTTGATGATGAGCTTTGGGGTAGGTCTTCCTTTCAAGGAAGTTGTTATCGGGCTTTCTCTTCTTGCAATCGGATATATTGTGCTTTCGGGTCGGACCCTCAGTATTGCTCCAGCCATCGCCCTCTTTGCTGTCTTCGGTTTGTTTCACGGATCTGCTTTTGGGGATTCAATTGTCGCACAGGAGGCCAGTGTTGGCGCTCCGGTCCTTGTTGGCTATCTAATTGGCCTCGGCGTTTTACAATATGGTATCGCGCTAGCCTCTGGTTATTTAGTTGTTAAGGTCTGGAAGGCGACTACAGCACAAGCTGTCGAAGCCCGTATTGCCGGTGCTGCAGTTGCAGGTATGGGAGCTTTCCTGACACTCGAAAATTTAGAAGGAATGCTTTGAGGGGCTCTTGTTTAAGGCTTCTATTTAGCTCCAGACAGATAGAGTAAATCGTTCACATAAGTGTTTGCGTTTGCGACTATGTTCTTATTGCCGAAGGTGTGGATTACTAGATAATCTTTACCTTCGGCTTTTCTGTACGAAAATTAATCTTTACGACAACAAATCGGTGGACCCTAGTACCTATGAGTGGATTGTTTGATCCCATACAACTACGCGGCATTACCCTTAAAAACCGGATTGCCGTTTCTCCCATGAGCCAGTATCGAGCCAACGATGGACATGCCAATGACTGGCATCTTGTTCATCTCGGGCGTTTTGCTCTAGGCGGAGCGGGGCTTGTTTTTGCTGAGGCAACGGCAGTTGAGGCGGATGGCCGCAGAACCCATGGCGATCTCGGTCTTTGGGAGGATGCGCAGATTGAACCATTACTGCCGATAACTAAATTTATTGCCGCAGAAGGCTCAGTTGCCGGGATTCAGCTTGGCCATGCGGGCCGTAAAGGGTCGGAGCGACGACCCTGGCACGGGGAGACTCCCGTGGATTCGGAGGACGAAAAAAAGCGCAACGAAGCACCGTGGGATGCCATTGCGCCCTCTGCCATCCCCTATGCTGATGGCTGGCCAATGCCTATTGAAATGACAGAGGCGAAGATTGAAGAGGTCCTTCAGGCGTTTAAATCATCCGCCCGGCGGTCAAAAGAAGCGGGCTTCAAGGTCATGGATATATATGCGGCGCATGGCTTCCTAGTGCATCAGTTTCTGTCGCCTATTTCCAACAAAAGAGAGGACAAATGGGGTGGGGATGCGCGTGGTCGCCGTCGCTTTGCAATAGAGGTTGCACGGGCAATACGAGCAGAATGGCCGGAAGAACATCCACTAATCTTTCGCCTGTCCGCAACGGACTGGCTGGATGGCGGGCTTGAAGTTGAAGATGTTATTGATATTGCCCGAGCGCTGGCTGCTGAAGGTGTCGATATGATCGATTGCTCTACTGGCGGCATAGGGGGACGGGAGCGTCCTCGACGGATGAAAATCGAGCGAGGATTTCAAGTGCCGTTTGCTGAACGCATTCGCCGGGAGGCCGGAATTGCAACAATGGCTGTCGGCTTTCTTTGGAACGCTAAGGCATGCCAGGCAATAATCGAGAATGGGAATGCCGATATGATCGCCATGGCACGGGAGCTTCTTGATGATCCAAACTGGCCCTTACATGCAGCGGCGAAACTTGGCGCTGACGAAGGATATGCCATGTGGCATAGCGAATTTGGCTGGTGGCTCGATAAACGAGACAGACTTGTACGCAAGCTAGGGTTACGATAATTTCGGGCCAGCTTCCTGTAAGCAGTGTTGCTGTTCAAAATTATACTGACAAGCGACGCCTCAATTTAAATGAGGCGCTTCGTCGATAATTTCATTCAACAGCTTCTTTAAGCGCTCGACCTTGCTAGGTCCGATATTCGAATTAAACTGGTCATGAAATTCGACGGCATGAGCGTTCAGCCTCTGATGTAACTCCAGTCCGGTATTCGTAATAAAAACAAGGACTTTTCGTTGATCATTTTGATCCAAAGAGCGATGGATCAGGCCATTGGCTACCATTTTATCGAGCATTTTCGTTAAAGCAGGATGGTTCATAAGAACTATTCCAGCCAGGTCGCCCATGGATCGGCCTTTTTCGTCACTGAGAACATCCAGAATTCGCCAATGCTCGACCTGGACACCTTCCAGGCGTAGCCGTTGCTCGAATTTCAGGTGAACTTCCCTATGTGCCTGGGCAAGCACATAGGCCAGGTTATCGGATATTTTTTCTTTGATAATACTCATTTTAAGTGTGCGCCTTCTACTGATTTCATGCCAGATTTACATTATTCCCAATCACCTGTATACTTAATTTGGAAAATTAATTTCCTTGATAACGAATTTCCTCAGTGGAAAGAGTTAAAGTGCATGGCGACTATGGAACTAAGCCGTCGTTTTTATGCAGGATTGCCTGCGTTTGGCGCTAATACACTGATGGCGGAAAGACAACACTTTTCGTCAAAAGAGGATTGTTTTCGGATTGGATTGCTTGTTCCGATGTGCGGCGCGGCCGGTCTGTGGGGACCGTCCTGCATTGCCAGTGCGCAAGTGGCAATTGCTGAGCTGAATTTAGAAAACGGCATTCTGGGAAAACAGGTTGAACTGGTTTTAGTGGATGCTGCTTTTGAAGCTGACGGCGACCTTTACCACACTATTCATGAGATGATCGAGTTTGGAGAAATTGATGCCATTGTCGGAATGCATATCAGTGCTGTTCGACAACAACTCGCTAAGGTCGTCCGCGGACGTGTACCTTATATTTATACACCTCTCTACGAAGGCGGAGAGGAGAGTCCCGGTGTATATGCGATTGGCGAAACACCTAATGATCAGCTGGTTCCGGCAATCCGGAGCATTGCCTCTCTGCATAAGATCAAAAGCTGGGCCCTTATCGGTAATGATTATGTGTGGCCAAGAGCATCCAATTATTTTGCCAAGCAATGTATTCAGTCTCTGGGCGGAAAGGTGATTTATGAACAATATGTACCTTTTGGCGTGGATCGTACGGAACGGTTGGTTGACGATCTAGATGCCAGCGGAGCGGAGGCTGTACTTTTGTCGTTCGTTGGTCAGGATGCTGTTGATTTCAACCGGGCCTTTGGGTCGCTTGCCTTGGACAAACAAATTATCAGGCTTTCCTGCGCTATTGAAGAAAATGGCCTGCTGGCTATTGGAGAGAAAAACTCTAAAAGATTATATTCATCTTCTTCATATTTTTCCGCTTTGAATACGCCGTCCAACAACTATTTTAAAGAAAAATACTATGGTCAGCACGGTGACCGGGCCCCGGCTCTAAACTCACTTGGACAATCTTCATATGAAGGAGTTCAATTTCTTGCCGAGCTGATGAAAAAACGGCTCTTCAATCCATATGCCTCGCCGAAAAGTGTAACTTCCGCTATTACATACCGCTCTGCGAGGGATGCGGTTTACCTTAACAATAAGTCTAAAAACCTTCCCATTTACCTCGCGCGTGCAGACGGGTTTAAGTTCTCTATTCTCGAAAAGCTTTAGATACTGCTGCTGCTCTCGCATCAAAATTTGTAATCCGTTTCACGCTAAATTCTATTTGTCCAGCCGTCTGGTGATTGGCGCGCAGGTTGGAAATTTTATTTCCTATATGCATTTATTTGAAATGGAAAATAGAATACTTGAAATGGAAAATAAAATATTGTAGAACTCTTGATATCGGCGGGCGCATAGATATTGCAAGCCGGTAAGGGGAGATTTGAATATATAGGTTTGCAATAACTAATAGGGCACCTACCTGAACTAACCATTTTTGCTCTCGTAAGTCACATCATACAAAAAGTGACAGGGAAGAAATTATGGGCGGAGCGGCGACTATTTTTTGATGCCTGAATTGACGGGCTTCATCGACACACCGTGCTTTTGGGATGAGCCGCAGATTACTCAAATCGACTTAAGTCTAACAAACAGATGATCAGGTAATCACCTTGGAGGCTCATATGACCGTTAACAGAAGAAATTTCTTATCCGCATCGGCTGCTTTGGCTGGAGCAAGTCTGCTACCATTTTCATTGCGGGCTGCAGAGACCATAAAGTTCGGCTCAATACTGGATACATCCGGTATTTTTGATGCTTACGGAAAACCTATGGATATGGCCATGCGGTTGGCTATTGCCGAAATAAATGCAAGCGGCGGATTAAACGGCTCGCAAATAGATATTACAGCCTATGACACACAGTCAGATATGGCACTCTATACGCAATACGGACGGCAACTCACGCAGCAGGACGAAGTTGACGTCGTGCATGGGGGTATTTTATCCGCCTCCCGGGAAGCCATCCGCCAGACAATGAGAAAAACGAAAACGCTGTATTTCTATAATGTCTTATACGAAGGCGGTGTATGTGACCGTAATATCTTCATCACGGGCGTGACACCGGCCCAACAGGTAGAGGTTCTTGTTCCTTATGCCATGAAGAAATCCGGCAAGAAGGTTTATGTTCTTGCCGCAGACTATAATTATGGGCAAATCACCGCTGAATGGATCCAAAAATATGTGGCTGAAAATGGCGGTGAAACCGTCGCTGTCGATTTCTTCCCTCTCGACGTATCCGATTTCGGATCGACTATTGCCAAAATTCAGGCTGCCAAGCCAGATCTTATTGTCGCTTCACTTGTCGGCGGTGCGCATATGTCTTTCTTCCGGCAATGGGCCGCAGCCGGCATGAATAAAAGAATTCCTATGGCATCAACCACATTAGGCGCGGGTAACGAGCACAAAGTCCTGACTGCCGAGGAAGGAGACGGGATTATGGTGGCGTATAACTACTCTCAAGAGCTGGAAACGCCGGATAACGCCGCATTCAAGAAAAAATGGGAGGATGCCTATGGCGACGCGAGCGGGATCCATGAAATCGCCGTTTCAAATTACCAGGGTGTGCTTGCCTGGGCGGAAGCTGTCCGCAAGGCAGGATCAACGGATAGGGACAAAGTGATTGATGCCCTTGAAGCAGGGTTGTCAATTGATGGCCCCGGAGGCCAGATAACGATTGACCCAAAGACGCATCACGCCGTTCTGGATGTCCATATCATGGAGTTGGACGGGCAAAAAATGAAAGTGCTCGAAACTTCTCAACAGCGCCAGCCAATTGACACTCAGGCTGTCTGCGACCTTGAAGCAAACCCAAATGATAACAAACAGTATGAATTGAAGTTCTGAGAGCGCCTTCCTGGTTAATGCTTTGCATTGCCCTCTCAATCTCCCGCTCTTCCAACGTGATATCGGAAGGGCGGGAACTTTATAGCGTAAAGGGGTGAATTTATGGATCTTGCTGCCGTTATAGCTGTCGAGACAATTTATACCATCGCCAGCCTTGTCCTCATAAGTGCCGGTCTTGCGATAGTGTTTGGGATGATGAAGGTCATCAATCTGGCCCATGGCGAATTTATGATGATGGGGGGCTATGCAACCATTACAGCCGTGAACTGGGGCATTAATATTTACATAGCCATGCTTGTTATCGCTCCATTAATCGTCGGTATCATAGGTTTGATCGTCGAGCGATTGGTCATACGGCATCTATATGGGCGCCTGGTAGACACCATGTTGGCAACTTGGGGTTTGAGCCTTTTGTTTGTTGGTATTGTCACGATGATTTTCGGAAACACAACGACGGGTATTTCCACACCGATATCCGGCATAACCCTCGGCGACTATCAGATAAATGGCTATAATTTCTTCATTGTTGTTGTTGCATTGCTTCTCGTCGCTTTCATTTATATGGTTTTGAAAAGCACGCGGATTGGGCTTATTGCAAGGGGAACTATGCAAAGCCCGGAAATGGCGTCTGCATTGGGATACAGCCCGGACAAAATTTATATGGCGACATTTTTTGTTGGGTCCGCATTATCGGGACTTGCTGGAGCTGTGCTAGCGCCACTGGTCGGACTTGTTCCATCATCCGGTGGTGCCTACATCGCCAAGGCATTTATTACGGTCATTGCAGGCGGGCCATCGATTATCACTGGACTAGTCAGTAGCGGGTCAATTTTTGGTCTGGTTAATCAGGCATTTACCTTCTCGATCTCCCCGGTTATTGGCGATGTGGCGCTTCTCGTCGCCGCCGTTGTCTTGTTAAGATTGCTCCCTCAGGGTGTCACAGGCAGGTTTTTTCGAGGGAAGTTGTAATGAGAGAGGTTACGATCCGTAGATTTATCCTCTCCATTGCTGTTGCAGGAGCAGTTATGGCGCTCTTGCCATTGGTCATTAGTACCTTCACGCTAACGCTCCTCCTCATATATGGAATGCTGGGGATGAGTCTTGGGCTAATTTGGGGCTTTGGGGGAATTTTGTGCTTTGGACAGGCGGCCTTTTTCGGACTGGGGGCCTATACATATGCCGTTTCAGCGATAAATTTTGGCGAGAGTACTTTGCCGATGTTGATCGCAATTTTGTTGCCTGCTGTGTTTGCGGCGATCCTCGGAGCCATGATGTTTTATGGGCGTCTGGGAGATGTGTATCTTGGGATTATCACACTTGTTGTCACTTTGATATTTTTCAAGTTTATGAATTCTACGGCCGGTCCTGAATATGTCATCGGCGATGCGCGGCTGGGAGGCTTTAACGGTATGCCTGGATACCAAACACTGAACGTACCGGGCTTTCCCGACGAGTATCTCTTCGGAGATAGTTTGTACTACGTAACCTTTGTTTTACTTGTCATTACCTATTGGCTTGTAAATTGGTTGCTGGCAAGCCCGTTTGGGCGTGTGGCTGTCGCTATCCGTGAAAATGAACAGCGGGCTTCCCTTATGGGATACGACGTGCGGGCGCGTAAAACTATTCTTTTTGCCGTCGGCGGAGCCATCGCCGGATTGTCGGGTGCGCTCTTCGCTAACTGGGCGGAAATAGTGACGCCGAGTCTATTCAGCCTGGGTCAGACAGCCGAGATCATTATCTGGTGCATTGTCGGCGGATTGGGAACACGTCTTGGGCCTCTTCTTGGCGCGGCCGGCCTTGCTTACTTGAAGTTTCTGCTGGGCCAGCAAATGTTCATTGATAACGCCATCATAATGGGTTTGATACTGGTACTTTTCGTTTTGTTCCTGCCAAAAGGCCTGGTGCCTGCAATAGAGAGTGTCTGGCTGTGGGTTGTGAACAAATTTGGAGGCCGTTTGCTGCCTTACCTCAATAAAGCGGAGGTATCGTCAAATGACTGAAACTGTGTTGGAAACGATCGGACTCACAATGCAGTTCGGTGGTGTTATTGCTTGTGACAACGTAAATTTTCAATTGAAATCGCAAGAACTTCGGTGTTTGATCGGTCCGAATGGCGCTGGAAAGAGTACATTTTTCAAATGCCTGACGGGCCTCCTTCGGCCAACACTCGGCACAGTCATGATGAGGAATGAAGAGACTACCAATTGGGAAACCCATTCCATTGCCTCCCACGGTGTGGGGATAAAAACCCAGGTGCCGAGCGTTTTGGATGGTGTCTCTGTCCACGAGAATATCTGGCTTGCGGCACGCAGGTTTTTTTCAACGAAAATTGCGAACGAGAAAACAGCTGAGGTCATCGAGAGGCTATCGCTTGAGGACGTTGCAAAGGCCGAAGTTGGCCGCCTCGCACATGGCGAACGACAGCGAGTTGAACTAGGTATTGTCGCGGCGGGGGATCCATGGCTGGTCTTGCTTGATGAGCCAGCGGCAGGAATGACGTCTTATGATGTTGATCGGATGATTGAAATTATTCATGAAATGAAACGAACGGCGGCAATCATAATTGTAGAGCATGATATGCAGTTTATACGCTCAATCGCGACAAATGTGACGGTTTTTCATCAGGGGCGCGTCCTTATGGATGATCATGTGGATGTCGTTATGTCAAATGAAACTGTGCGCAATGTGTACCTTGGGAAGAAGGCATAATCTGCAATGCAAAAAAGCCCGTTGTTTCGAATGAAAGATGTTGCAAGCGGATACGGCAAGGTACCGGTGCTGCATGGCATAGACTTAGAGGTATATGAAAATGAAATTGTTGGCATCCTTGGCCATAATGGTATGGGGAAAACCACGCTACTGAAAGCGGCAATGGGTTTTTTGCCAACAAAATCGGGAACTATCGAGTACACAAAAACAGATATTACAAAATATTCGACAAATGCTCGGGCCCGCCTCGGGATAGGGTATGTGCCTCAAGGGCGCGGAATATTTCCCCAGCTCACTGTAAAAGAAAATCTAAGGTTTGCTTATCGGAATTCGGGGCAAGGAAGCGAGGCTGATACGGTTGGCCAGGTCTTGTCTGATTTTCCACGTCTTGAACGGTTGCTCGAGCGCGAGGGTGGCGCGCTTTCAGGAGGAGAGCAACAGTTGCTGGCCTTGGCGCGGTGTTTGATGCAGGCGCCAGAATTTCTTTTGCTTGATGAGCCAACAGAGGGTATTCAGCCATCGATAATCGAGGAAATAGCTGATACCCTTATTGAACAAAGAAAGCGGCGCGGTTTTGGTATTTTGCTGGTCGAGCAGAATTTCGACTTTATTGCGGATTTATCAGATAGAGTACTTGTTCTTGAACGGGGCAAGATTACAGGATCGCTTTCCCGAAGCGAACTTTCGGATACGGAAAAAGTCGATAGGTTTCTTGGCTTTGGAGCGGCACGATCCACGCGTGCCGTATCTGGTCTTGAAGATAATGGTGAAAATGAAATACCGAAGAACGCTTAAGCTTCTGATAAGGAGGAGGAACGATGTCTATTCTTAAAGAGAGCATGGGCAGCGAGTCAGTAAATGATTCAAGCACGGCAACGACCACATATGAGAAGGTTATCATTTCACCGGAAAACGGGCTGTCTTATGTTGCTGGAGATACTTCAAAACCATTGATAAAAAAGACGATCCCGGAGGTGTTTCGCGAGACTGTTACAAAGTTCGGCCCCAGGGACGCATTGATAATTCCAGCTCAGGACGTGGCCCTAACATACTACGATCTTGATCGTGAAATTGATTTGTTGGCGTCGGGTCTGCTGTCGCTCGGCCTTGAAAAAGGCGATCGCATTGGTATTTGGTCTCCGAATAATCTTGAATGGATACTCTCGCAATATGCGACGGCCCGTATTGGACTAATCCTTGTCAATATCAATCCAGCCTACCGCCTGTCAGAGCTTGAATATGCGTTAAAGAAGGCAGGATGCAAGGCGTTGATTTCTGCGGAAAAATTTAAAAGCTCTAATTATCTTGAAATGATACGAACACTGGCACCGGAACTGGCCACGTGCAAGCGAGGGCATTTGGTGTCAAAAACCCTGCCGGATTTGAAAATCGTCATAGGCATTCATGAGAATCCTGGCTCCGGTATATATTCGTTCACGGATATTCTGAAGATGGGAGGTCCGGCGCAGCAGTTGCGACTGGATGAAATTACCAAATCCCTGTCGCCGGATGATCCGATCAACATACAATTTACCTCAGGGACTACCGGTGCGCCCAAAGGCGCGACATTGACGCATTTCAACATTATCAACAACGCGTCAAATGTTGTCGGCCGCATGAACTTTTCCGAGATAGACAGGCTCTGCATTCCGGTTCCGCTCTATCATTGTTTCGGAATGGTGATGGGCTCACTTGGCTGTGTAACGCAAGGGGCTTGTATGGTTTTCCCCGGTGAAGCATTTGATCCCGAAGAAACCCTCTCTGCAGTGTCAGAAGCAAAATGCACAGCACTTTATGGGGTCCCTACAATGTTCGTTGCCCTGCTGGATCATCCGCATCTTGATGACTTTGACCTCACTACATTACGTACCGGGATAATGGCTGGCGCACCTTGTCCGACTGAAATTATGAAGCAGGTTGTTGCGAAAATGAATATGTCGGAGGTGACGATTGCGTATGGCATGACGGAAACATCTCCTGTTTCTTTTCAAAGTAACGTGGACGACCCTATAGTAAAACGAGTCGCCACTGTTGGCCGTATCCACCCGAATATCGAAGTAAAAATCGTGGGCGAGGACGGCGGTATTGTAAAAACCGGCATAAAAGGCGAGCTTTGGACGCGCGGTTATTCCGTCATGCAGGGCTACTGGAACGACGCTGAAAAAACAAAAGATGCGATCGTCGATGATGGTTGGATGAGAACCGGTGATCTGGCGATCCTGGATGAAGAGGGTTATTGCGCAATTGTTGGCCGCCTTAAAGACATGATCATTCGAGGGGGAGAGAATATCTATCCCCGGGAAGTGGAGGAATTTCTATTTACCCATCCAGATATTCAGGATGTGCAGATATTTGGCATTCCTCACGAGAAGTATGGAGAGGAAGTTTGTGGTTGGATCGTTCCCCAAAGCGGCGCAAAGCTCACGCAAGAAGATATTAAAGCCTATTGTGATAATCAGATTGCGCATTTTAAGATCCCAAAGCATATCAGGATAGTTCCAGAATTACCGATGACAGTTACAGGTAAACCGCAAAAATATGTGATGAGAGATAAAATGATCGCCATGCTTGCGAGCGCAAACTAGAAGTGAATTAGGGTATCGGAAAGTTCGTAACATTGGGAAATTTAATGGATATACAACAGGTAAACCGCGATTATCAGATTGCTCGATCAGAATACAAACTTGATATCCCGAGTGACTTTAACTTCGCATTTGATGTTATTGATCAACGAGGTCAGGAGACGGATGATATTGCGGTCATTGCTGTTTCGCGAGACGGCAGCAAAATCAAGAATGTCACCTATACAAAGTTTTCCGAAGATTCCAACCGGTTGGCGAATGCGCTTACTGCATTGGGAATTAAGAAAGGAGACTTTGGCTGTGTCGTTATTGGCCGCGTGCCGTCCTGGTACACTGTTTTGTTTGCTTGTATGAAGATTGGAGCGGTATCGATGCCGGGCACCAATCTTTTGACGGCCAAAGATATAGCTTACAGGATCCAAAAATCTGAAGCCCGCTTTATCGTTGTGACTCCAGAACATTGCCCGAAGTTTGAAGAAATACGTGATCAGTGTCCGACCATAGAGCATTGCATCGTCGTTGGGGGTAGCTATCCCGGTTGGCTGTCGCTGGAGACTTTGCTAGAAGCTTCATCTCCTGTATTCGATCGTAGCGTGGCAGCCTCTACATCATCATCTGACATGATGATGGCATATTTTACGTCAGGAACAACGTCGCAACCAAAAATGGTGCCACGCGATTATGCATATGGGCTGGCGCATGCTGCGACGGCACTTTTCTGGATGGATTCACGTAAAGGCGATGTTCACTGGACTCTCACGGATACCGGATGGGCCAAAGCCGCATGGGGTTTGTTGTTCCCTCCACTTCTTGCAGGTGCAAAAGTCGTTCTGTATGACGGGGAAGGGGCGTTCGATCCAATATTTCATCTCAATATGATAGAAAAGCTTAGTGTTTCAACATTTTGCGCCCCGCCGACTATTTACAGACTGTTCGCGCAACAGGATTTAGAGCCTTACAATTTTTCGACCCTTCGCCGGTCGCTTGGCGCCGGAGAGCCACTTAATCCAGAAGTCATTCGATACTGGGAAGAGCATACCGGCAACGTCATCGCGGACGGGTATGGTCAAACGGAAACCATCAATATTGTTGGTAATTTCCCAGGCATGGAAATTCGGTATGGCTCAATGGGTTTGCCAGTTCCAGGGTTCGATATCGACATCATCGACGATAATGGAAAACGCCTCCCGGATGGTGAAGTTGGACATATTGCCGTTAATACGGAAAATGAGTGGCCTGCGGGATTGTTCGATGGATATTACACCGGATCCGATCCAGATAAGTCTTCGTTCAGCCATAACTGGTATTATACGGGAGATACGGCGAGGCGAGATAAAGACGGATATCTATGGTTTGAGGGACGTGCAGACGACTTGATCAGTTCGGGCGGGTATCGGATAAGTCCTTTTGAAGTTGAAAGTGCTTTATTGGAGCATCCCGAAGTTGTCGAGAGCGCGGTAATTGGGATCCCTGATGAAACACGGGGCCAATTGGTAAAAGCCTTCATTATTCTAAAAAGTCAGGATATGGCCAGCGAAAGCCTAGCGGCTGAGATTCAGGATTTCTGCAAGAATCTTACGGCGCCGTATAAATATCCCAGGGAAGTAGAATTCGTGGCAGCTTTACCCAAAACCATATCCGGCAAGATACGGCGTGTCGAACTACGCGCCGAAAATTGAGCTTATATAGAGTAATAGGGAGAATTTCGAGGCGTTCTCACATTAACTTCCCGAAGACACAGAACTCCCTAGATGTGTATGTTCAGGTTGCATCACTTGCACGCTCCCAAACGCTAAATGCTTTGGCGCGACCGTCTGTCGTTATATAAAATGAGCGTTACTATTAAACCGACGGCGGTACTCACCTGGGGTTAGCCCGGTGAACTTCCTGAAGACAACATGAAAAGCGGAAACATCAGAGTAACCAACTTCCCAGGCAGTCCGCTCCACGGATAATTTTGACATTTCAATAAGTTCTTTTGCTTTTGAGACACGCAGCGCTTGTATGTACGCAGTCGGAGTGTGGCCGGTCGCCTTTTGAAACCGGCGAAGAAAAGTTCTTTCTCCAACTTGGGCAATCTTAGACAGCGTCGATATTGATACTTGTGAAGTAAAGTTCTTCTGTAACCAGTGTTGAGTTTTTAGGACCATTCGATCACCATGCCGAAGTTGAGGTGAAAATGTGCAATAAAAGATTTGCTCTCGTTCTCCGGGGTCAACCAACAGAAGCTTAGCTAAATTCTGCATAACAGCAGTTCCCATAAATCGGCTGACAAGACGCAGGCCGAGATCAATCCACGCCATCATGCCACCAGCTGTTACAATGTCTCCCTCGTCAATGATGAGCCTGTCAACATCTGTGAGAACCGTGGGATATTCAGTCTCAAACCTTTCACGAAGAGCCCAGTGGGTGGTAGCATGTCGATTATCGAGCAGACCTGTTTCCGCTAGGATAAATGCACCAGCACAAATTGAGCAAATCAGCACACCTTCACTATGCAATCGGACTAACCAACTTGAGAACTCTGGTAGAGAGTGCTGCATTTTTCGGGCATCATAACTTGGTGGAATGATGAGAACGTCTAGATCTGCATTTGCATCGCCAAGTTCATTTTTAAGGCCGTTCTTCCCCTGGCGCCAGCAACTCACTTCAAAACTGCAGTGCAGCGCAGACATGCCATCGCTTCGACCGTCTATTCCAATATCGTTTGCAAAATTAAAAAGATCTGTCAGCCCAAGAATTGCTGAATTCTGTGCCCCGGAATAAAACAGTATGCCAACACTGATTTTCTTTACTTCTGTCATTTTCACCAATGTTTTTGTCTTTTTCGCCATCTGACAACATATGCTTGTCCGGATAAATTGACAATCAAGGAAACGAGTGAATCTAGGGGTATTTCTTATGGGCAAGCACGCACTTATTTTAGTTGATTTACAAAACGACTATTTTCCCGCTGGAAAATGGCCGCTACACAATATTGAAAGCGCAGCTCAGAATGCTGCACAGTTGCTTAAAAGAGCGCGCAAGTTCGGAGAGCTTGTGATTCATGTGCGTCACGAAACTCCAACCGAGGATGCGACCTTCTTTATTCCGGATTCAGAAGGTGCTCAAATTCATGAAAGTGTGGCCCCATTAAACAGTGAAATGGTGGTACTTAAGAATCATGCGAACAGTTTTCGTGACACCGACTTGGATTCTATTCTCAAACGAGAAGAAATTGAAACTGTCACAGTATGCGGCGCCATGAGCCATATGTGTGTCGATGCAACTGTGCGTGCTGCCTATGATTTAGAATACAGTGTAATCGTCATCGATGATGCTTGTGCAACACGTGACTTACAGTTTCGCGATTTCTCGCTCTCAGCAGAGCAGGTTCATGCAACGTTCATGAGTGCGCTAAATGGTGCCTATGCCACTATGACAAAAACAGAAGAAATTCTTAATTCATGAAGCGGAACTCATTCCCGGAGAGCGGATTAAGTAGTTCAATGGTTGAAGGATTGCTATCGCAATCACGCTCAGATTCTAAAAACCCGTTGGAAACATTTTCCGATAGATGGATTAATGATTGCGGTCTGCTTATTGATGATGGCGCACTTGAAGTGGCCAAAAGCGCCTATATGGAATTTTTTACAAAAAACAATTCCTACGCGCCTGTCATGAAGTTTGAGCGAGATCTTGTGAGCATGAGTCTCGAATTGTTCCACGGTGGATCGAACGCGGTTGGAAATTTAACAAGCGGAGGCACTGAAAGTCTGTTTTTGGCAACGCTTATGGCTCTCTCACATGGGTGGAAAAAGCAGCGTAATGCACGCAAACCCGAAATCATCATGCCTGAAAGTGCTCATCCTGCTTTCGAAAAATTCAGCCGCTATTTGGGCCTAGGTGTCAGGCGGGTTGCGGTTGATTCAGAATTTCGAGCCGATCCAAAAGAAATAGAACAAGCAATTTCCAAATCCACACAAATGATCATTGCTTCAATTTCGTCGTGGACACATGGAGCCTGCGATCCGGTCGCAAAAATAGCTGAAATTGCAGAGGCAAAAGGCATTTGGTTTCACGTCGATGCCTGTGTTGGTGGATTTCTTGCTCCGTTTGTTGTTGACCTTGGTCGAGACGTCCCAAATTTTGACTTTCGCGTGCAGGGTGTTTCATCGATCTCCGCAGATTTTCACAAATACGGTTACAGCGGGAAAGGCGTATCAGGTATTTTTTACGGCCAGCGAGAGCTGTGCAAAGATCAAATCTTTGCTTTCGACACATGGGCCGCTGGCCTCTATCGTTCAGCAAATTTCACCGGCACACGTAGTGGCGGAGCGATTGCTTCTGCATGGGCGGTGATGCGTTTTCTTGGGAGAGGTGGATATCGCAATCGCGCTGCACAAATTCTAAAGGCACGCGACGCTCTGGTTGAACTTACAACCAGAATGCCAGAGTTGAAGTTACTTGGCCGAGCTGATCTTGGTACTGTTGCGATAGGTAGCGATTTTGTGGATATTTATAAGGTAGCATCTCGCCTTGAGATTCAGGGGTGGACAATAAAGCTTCTAAAAAACCCATCAGCTATACAATTCGTTTTGGGACCATTACGCGACAAATTTGTTGAGAAGCTTGTTTCTGATTTGAATGCCGCTGTTCAAGATGTATGTGGAAGCAAGCTTGAAGTAGAGAGCCCGCAAGTTGTTTATTCTGATGAAATTTGCGACCCGATTGGTTGAGCGCGGGTTGGATGTTTCCTTAAAACAATTCGCCCTTGGTATAGAAAGATTTATAATCCAATTGCTGCCAACCTGCGAAGACCCCACCCAATACCTGTGAAGATCAAAAACATTGGATCACCAGGTTTCGGATCGTTTGCCCGGCCTGGGTTAGCCCGCGACCGCGTTCGATTATTTGAATACAGGTCTTTGGCAGGTCGGGCAGCCCGGCGGTTTTTTGAATTTCGCTGAGAGTATTCGGGATTGTTCCTTCGGCCATGACGGACACAGCCGTTCCCGCCAACACCGCGCTTTGAATAACCTGTCCGCTGGGGCTGACTAAAGCCTCGCGAAATGGGATAGCCTCTGCGGTTAATCGCGGTACGGCGGCGGCACGAAAGGCGCAGCCCTCGGGAAATAGAGCCAGGGGCCACGGGGGCGCGTGGGGGTATTGGTGATCAGGCAGTCCAACCCATCGCAAACGCGGTTCCGACAAAATATGGCTGTTTCTGCGGGGGGTCGGCAAGGTGACCACGGCAACATCCAGGGTGCGGGCGTCGATTTGCTGGGCCAGGTGGTGGCTTAGTCCGGATACAATGTTGAGTTCGATCCCCGGCTGTGAAGTCTGAACCGTTGTCAGTAATCGCGACAGCATGGGCAGGACATAATCCTCGGCAATCCCAAGCCTGACGCTGCCAATGACCTGACTGCCGCGCATCCGGCCGACCAACGTATCGTGTTTGTCGACAATGGCCTGGGCGAGTGGCATCATTTCAGCTCCAGCCGTCGTCAGGCTCACGTCATGATAAGTCCGTTGAAACAACGTCAGTCCAAGCATCTGCTCCAGCTGGCGAATGCGCTGGGACATTGTTGCTTGTGAACAGGCCGAGCGGGCCGCAGCCTTCGAGAAACTCCGCTCGGAGGCGACGGAGAGGAAGGAGCGCAGGAATTTAGTGTCAATGTCCAGCATACAGTATTGAATATACCAATTTTAGATATCCATACAAATTGTTTTACCAATACCGTGTCAGCAGCATATCCTCGTCCAGATTTCTGGAGGATCAGTCTATGAAAGTTGGTTTTATCGGTCTTGGGACCATGGGCGGGAACGCTGCTAAAAACATCATTCGCGCGGGCTTTGACACTTACGTCCATGATCTGTGGCGCGAGGCCGCCGATGACCATGTTGAGATGGGCGCAACCTGGGCCGAGAGCCCAAAAGAGATGATCAACAACGTGGATTGCGTTGTCTCGATGGTCTTTGGCCCGCCGCAGGTCGAGGCTGTTTTGAAGGGTGAAAACGGGCTGCTTTACGGCGATTGCGACGGCAAGCTCTGGGTCGATCTGACCACGTCCTCGCCGAGGTTTCAGCGCGAATTGATCAAGGACTTTGTCGCGAAGGGCGGACGGCCCGTTGACGCGCCTGTCACGGGCTCTGTGGATGCGGCCATTCGGGGCGATATGCCAATGTTCGTGGGCGGCGGCGATGCGGACATCGCGGCGGCGCGCCCTGTCATCGAGGCGATGGGCGAAATTCGAAAAGTCGGAATTTACGGCAATGGCTATGTTGCAAAACTCGTCAACAATCAGCTTTGGAAAATCCACGCTACAGCTATTGGCGAGGCAATGGTCTGCGCCAAGAAAGCCGGAATCGAACCGGACGTTTGGTGGGAGGTCATGAAAGGCGGGGCGGCGGATAGTTTTGTGATGCAGCATGATGTGCCCTCTATCTTTTCCGGCCACTACGATCCGTCCTTTCCGCTGAAACTGTGCCTGAAGGACCTGTCTCTTATCAAGGAGTTGATGGACGAAACCGGCACCAGATCAGAGCTCACGGATGCCTGTCATGCGCGCTTCAAAGAAGCGAGTGCGCGATATGGCGTCGACGCGGGCGAGATGACCGTCTGCAAGCTTATCGAGGACGACGCTGGTGTCGAGCTACGTGTCAAAGGAGACTGGATCGCTCCTTGGAACGTGGAACATCCTGGCTAAGGTGACACCAATCGAGGCATCTGCCAAGGACACGATAAGGCCCGCAAAAATCTTATGCCTCTCCTGGACGGACACTGTCACATTAACTTACGGTAAGCGTGAAGAAGGCCAATTCGCATGATTTAGCCGGCAGCGCTTGCATTTTCCCAAACACCGAGTGCTTTGGCGCGATATTGCTTGAGATGTGAGTTCTCCGCCCGATTGCTAAATCGCTTGTTGTCAATATGTTCAGCAGTCATGCCTAATGCTCGGGACGCTTTATGATAGGATTCCAGTCTATCTGTGACGATTTGCGTTTGCACGAAACCCTGCTTTTTCAATAATTACCTCATCAATTTCAAGGCTGCTTTTGTGTCTCGCTTTGATTGTGCATGGAAATCCAGGACTTCGCCTTCACTATCAACGGCGCGCCACAGAAAATAGCGCTTTCCCCGAATAATTATGACCATTTCGTCCAGATGCCAGATATCATTGGGAGTAGGGCGAGAGGCTCTTAGCTTTTGAGCAATAGCCGGTCCAAATTTCAGGAACCAACGTCGAACCGTTTGTAGGAAATATCCAGCCCGCGTTCGGCCAACAGATCTTCAATATCCCGATAACTCAGCGTAAACCGAGCATAAAGCCAGATCGCATGTTGATTGATATGAGGCGGGAAGCGATGCTGAGAATATGAGATCTTTTTCATTGATGAAGATTAGATCATCATCAATTTTCTCGCAATAAAGTTAACGTGACAATACCCTATCGCGGGCCTTTAAGACGCGTGTTCGCCATTGAGGTCAAGCCTTGGTCATTTTAAGGACTTTAGCGCTCGCAATTCGTGGACGTTCATCAACGTTACAAGGATAATGTTTACGCCGCTCAGCTGAGGCTTTTGGGTCGAGATCAAAGACAATTCGGTTGTTTTTTTCAGATGTCTCGCCTATTTGCACGCCACCAGGTGCGTAAACCATTCCAACACCTCCAAAGAGTTCATCTGAGGTCGCCATGGGACCGCGCCGATTTGAACTTACAACATAGCTTCCGGAAACTAAGGCAGACATACCGCATGCCAGACGCCAATTTTCCACTGCCGGCCCTGTCGCTCGTGGCACTGCAATCAAATCGGCTTCAAAACGGCCATAGGACCTAGAATGTTCGTTGAACATCAAATCAGTACAAAGCGCGAGACCGACCTTCAATCCGCCGATGGTCACGATATCAAAGCCTGGTTTCGCTGCATGAAACCAAGAAGCTTCATACCAACCAACATGTTCAGGAAAGAACTGTTTGTGATGGAGGATTTGATAATGACCCTCTTCAAGCACAAATGCTTCGTTTGCCATTCGATTACCGGCCGAAACTGGCCGCGAGGAAATGACAAACGGGATGTCCAAGGACCTGAGAGCGGCTAACCCAGATTCGTGTAATTGAATCATCTGATCTGCCACAGAGCGATCAAAATGTGGAACTGTATATACCCAATCGCCAAACGGCATTTCATTGGTAATCAACATCTCCGGAGAATCTTTTTTGATGTCTTTTGCAATCCGCTGGAACTGATCCGATTCCGGCTGAAGTAAGGACGGCCATTCGACGCACATTATTTTCATTCTATTCTCTTTCTCTCAATTTATTCAGTTTCAACTATTGCGGCACTTTCGAGCAAAGCATGCATAAGCGCATCAACACCTGATTTTGCCCCGTTTTGCCATATCCAAGATGACGCTCCACAGGCGGTCATCATTTATTCTTAAATTTTTTTTCGACATATCTGTGACTTACCTCGTGAGGATGATTTTCTCCTATTTTTGGCGATAATGTAGTTGGAAAACTACCATAGCCGCCGTCTGGCATGACCTGACTTTATGCCTGAGCTGCTCGTAATATAGGGATTTGGATATGCCGCTATGATATCCAGAGATGGATTTCTGTTAAGATCGTTGTTTGCCTTTCCAGTCAGACCCATGAACGGCAAGCCATCGCTCCCCAGCCCATCACCGTAGTGTGAGAACAGCTTTCTTTGCCTTTCTTCTCGTGAAGTATTTATACGAATTCTGCGAATTCCGTATAAAAGTAGCGCTATCCAACCATGCGTTTGAGATGTTGAATTCAGGCCGTATTGATTGTCCATTTCTTAGCCTCCATATTTCTCCCTTCTGGTGATATGCTACCGATCAGACGGGGCTACGCTTCTCGAATACGAGCGGCCAGAACGCAAGCGCGAGAATGATCAAAGAAATGATGGCAAGGATCGACCACCCAAACCCGGCGACAATTGCGCCCGCCGCGAAGGCGCATGCTGTAGAAACAAGCGCTATGATGGTATCGTTTGCCCCTTGAACGATGGATTTCTCCTCAGTCGACACCGCATTCGCCAACATGTTCGTCGCGCCAATGAATCCAAAATTCCACCCCACACCAAGTAATATGAGTGATCCGTAGAAATGTGCAGATGACAGACCGCTCGCGGCTGCGAGCGCCGCTACGATCAGCAACACCAGACCAGATAACGCGATGAGCCGAGTTCCGAACTGCTTGATCAGGAATCCGGTGAAAAAGCTGGGTGCAAACATGGCAACCACGTGCCAGCGGATGACATCACCTGCAACCGCTTCGGTAAACCCGCAACCAATCATGGCAAGCGGTGTGGGAATCATCAGAAAGACCATAATCCCTTGTGATACTGCGCCGATCCCAACCGCTGTCCGCACTGGCCTTCGCCGGAGAACTGTAAAGGCGGCAGACCTGCCAGAGATTGCCTGCCGTTGCACTGGTTTGATAGTTGGAATACGGACGATCGCCAACGGTGCAAGCCCGACTAACGATATCACTCCGATGGCCATATAGGCGCCTGCCAATGGAATGGGTGCAAGTGCATCTTTGGCCATGATGAAAACTTGAGGGCCCGCGAACGCAGCGACTAATCCGGACGTCAACATCAGGGAAATTGCCACGGGCTGCCATTCGGAACTTACGACCTCGGCAGCGGCAAAACGAAAATACTGATAGCAGGCGAGCGCTGCACCGAAAGCAAGATGGGCCACACAGAGAAGGACAAAGCTGCTTGAGATCAGGGCCCATGTTCCAGTTAGCGCACCCGCGATCGCAAGGCCACCTCCAACCATGAAGCCGGTTTTGCGACCAAATCGACCCATCAACAGGGAAAACGGTGCCGCCGTGATCAGGCCTGCGAGCGCCTGGATAGATGCGGGCAAGGTTGCGAGCACCGTCGTTGGTGCCAGCATCAAGCCTGCAAGCCCCCCCAAGATAATCAGCATGGGCATTGCTGATCCAAGAATCGAATTTGCGGCCAACAAACCCAGAAAGTTACCGTTTCGTGCGAAAGAAGGCGCTGACATTGCGTTGTTTCCTTTGAAAGAGGTTGACACAACGCCTTATAACGGGGATCAATAATGTCTTAAATGTCAATTAGGTATCAAAAATGGACAATTCTTTCAACACCCGCACAATTGACGTTCTGCTCTTCGATGACGTGAACCTACTGGACGTGTCAGGCCCGGTTCAGGCGTTTGAATCTGCGCGCGTCAATACCCGTAAACGATATGCTGTGCGATATGTGTCGCCTGACGGAAAATCAGTTCGTGCGTCCTGTGGGTTAGGGCTTGTGGCGGACGGGCAGCTCTCTGCGAACTCAGATAGCGATGATCTTTTGATCCCTGGTGGCAAAGGGGTGGATGCATTGATCCAAAGCGCACCGGTGCGCGAGATTATCAGACGCCATGCCGAACGTACTGATTACGGACGGCTAATATCAGTCTGTTCCGGTGCGCTGGTGCTGGCGGCAGCTGGTGTCTTAGATGGACTACCCGCGACAACTCACTGGTCCCGTTCGGCAGATACGCGAAAGTATGAGAAAGTCTTCTGGGATCTCGACCGGATCAGCACATCCGAGGGGCGTGTCTTCACATCAGCCGGTATGACGACAGGTATCGACCTTGCTCTTTCCATCATTCGAAAGGATTGCGGTCCGAAGGTTGCCCTTGCTGTTGCGCGCGACCTGGTCGTCCAGCTGCGCCGCACCGGCGGACAAAGCCAGTATGCAATTCACTTGGCAGGTCAGTTCACACGAGACGACACTCTGACACGGCTCATTGAACAGGTTGTGACACAGCCCCATCTTGACTGGTCGCTTGGCGCTTTGGCAGACACGGCCGGGATGAACACACGTACGCTTTCGCGACACTTCAAGCGGGATATGCAGGAGACACCAGCTCAGTTCGTGGAAAGGGTGCGTGTTGACAATGCAAGGGGACTCCTGTCAGAAAACCTTCCTCTGAAGCAAGTCGCCATCGACAGCGGTTTTGGCGACTTGCAACGCATGCGTCGCGCATTTCAGCGTCGGTTTGGCATTCACGTGAGCGACTACCTTAGTGCATTTGCGGGCACTGTCAGAGTAAAATAGCCAAGCGCTAAAATGAAGCGCGGCGTAACTTTTCAGGCAGCGAACTGACGCCAGTCTGTAAGAGCAGCTTCTCGATTAAGTTTGAATTGTTGTCAGCTTGTGGGGTGGCGTTCCAAGTTAAAATGACTATGAAATGAAGAATGGATTGAGACGAATTTCTGCAACGATTTTGCTGCTCTGAATTTGATCATCGCGCGTTCTCGTCGTCGGAAGGGTTGGTGTGAATTCTCAGCCCGATTATTCAACCACCGGCCGGTTTCCTGGAGATCTGCATTGCCTATTTCTTTCGTTGCAGCGCGATAGGAGCGAAGCTTATCCGTCACAATCACTTTTGGATTGCCGCACCGCTTTATCACTTTTTTCAGAAACCTAAGGGTGGCACTACGGTTACGTCGCTTGGTAACAAAAGCTTCAAGAACTTCCCCTTCATGATTAACGGCCCGTAAAAAGTAATAAGTCTCGCCATTAATCCGAACGAATACTTCATCTAGGTGCCATTGCCTCAAATGGTGCGGAGATGCCGTTCTCTTCTTCCTGACTTCCACGGCGAATAAAGGGTCAAAGCGGTTCAATCAAGCACGGACTGTTTCGTAGCTTACGTCGATCTCACGCTCATGAAGAATATCTTCAACCTGACGCAACGAAAGTGGATATCGTACATACATCATGACTGCCAGACGGATGATTTCAGGTGGGGTCTTGAAATAACGAAATGGATTTATCATGCGCCGACAGTAAATTCAGCTTCGTGATGGCTCAAATGTTTTTCCTCTGCCAATACCAACCAAACAGCATGCTGAATAATGTAAGGCGGAAAACGATGGCGCTGCTGGGAGATCTATTTCATCGACCAAGACTAAGTCAACGCCGGATCCTTTTCCACGAGGTTAATGTGATAACACCGTTCAATCGCGTCTGTAGATGCTCATCACCACGCCATTCGAAGTGGATGCTGTTTTCCTGAGGCTTACGTTCGTGGGGACGGAACCGTCATCGAATAACCGCTTTCCCGCACCCACCACGACAGGAAACGTCCATAGCCGAAACTCATCAATGAGCTGGTGGTTGAGTAGGGTCTGGAGGAGCTGCGAGCTGCCGTGAACTTGTAGCAGTGGACCATCGCTTTCCTTGAGTTTCACGATTTCTGCTGGCACGTCACCTTTGATTTGTACCGAGTTTTCCCAATCAAGGCCATTTGCGCGCGATGTTGCAACATACTTGGTTGCGTCGTTGAGCTTTTTTTTATGGACGGACTCAGGGGCGTTTGGCCAATACCCGGCAAAGGCGTCGTATGTGTTACGACCAAACAGAAGGTCAAACGGTTGCGACATCGCCTCGTGCTCTACCTGCTCCATCACCTCGGGCCAGTAGCTGGTTGCCCAGCCGAAGTCACTAGAAGTATCTTCAGGTGCCTGCATCTGCATAACACCGTCAAGCGTGATAAACGTCAAAACAGCGAGGTCTCTCATTTTCGACTCCTTAGTTTAAGCTCATTTTTCTTTTTCGGCTTTTTAGGCGGAAGTGTCTGAGCAAACTCGACGCCTTGATGCACCCAGGTTCCCGTATCCTCGCCTTTGATGAAGACTCAGGCCAAACTGAAACTGAATGAGGAGGCCAAGAGATAGACCAGTTCCGTTGCGCGTACTGACATTCCAATGCGTCGACTGGTTTGTCAATATCGTCTCTCAGGGCGATCACCTTCAACTATGTGCTTCATACAGCGCTGTGGGCGTTTGCCGCATAACTGAATGTATGGAACTATTATCCCAATCGCGACAAAGGTCAACGGCGGCTTCGTCCGCTTAGCTGCTCTTCGACGGGCAGCGGTATCCAATTTCGCTCAACGACATCTTCGAACCCTTTGGTAAGTTGTTATCTCGCGCCGCTGATGGCTCACCAGAAGGTAAGACTAATCACCGATCAATAATTAAGCATCTCGCAAGTGACTATTTTTCGCAGAACCAATAAATCAACATCATCCAGTTTATTGATGTAGAGACAAGCAACAGATTTCTTGTGCTTGCCCAACTTGCTGAAAAGCGTATCGGCTCCCTTGAAGTTGTTGCCAATGTAGAAAGTCATATGAGCCTTGCGCGGCGAAAAACAGGCCACCGGTGCATTTCCCTTTCTGCCCGTCTCGTACACATACTGGCGCAATCCAAATCCGATGATCGACGGGCCCCACATGACCGGGCGAAATCCCGTTATCTCCTTATACATTTCAAGGGCGACCAATGCATCTTTTCGACGGCGAGGAATCTCTATCGCTGAGATAAAGTCATCAACGGATGCTCCGGTAGGTTTAGTTTTGTTTTCTGCCATTAACTAAACTTGTTTTTCTCGTTCCAAATTTTGGGCTCCCACAACTCGATTTTGTTCCCATCAGGATCGAATAACCAGGCAAAAATCCCGTTCTCGTGAGTTTCCGGGCCTTGAATCAATTCTGTCCCCACTTGGCTCAATCGACGAATGATTCCAACCATGTCGTCGACCCGATAGTTGATCATAAAAGTAGCCTGGCTGGGGCTAAACCACTCACTGTCTCTTGCTGCGAGACACCAATGTGTTGCGCCGTCATCCTCGGCGGTGTCTTCGTCCCAATTCAAAACGACTGCGCCAAATTTTTCGGGAACCAACCCTAAATTCTCTTGATACCAAGATCTCAAGTCATCTGCATCCCCACGCGCTTTGATGAATACGCCACCGATTCCGGTAACTTTTGCCATCTGATCCTCCAAATTTAACCTCAATATGCGTATCAGTCTGTTGAATCTGCTGTTTTGCACATCGCTTCGACTCTAACATATCAGAATCTAACTGTGCGCCACGATTCTTGGGCCGACATTCAATGAAATTCGCCTTCCCAGTCGAAATCAGCCGAGTCCTCGTAGTTTGCAGGCCAGTGTTGGCACCAGTCAGGCGAGCGCACTTCCATCACGCGATCTGACGCGGGGAAGTTCGGCTTGATGTCGCTTATAGGGGTACTGGGTAATGTGTCGATATACGGTACCGTGATCGTTGCGTTTTTCTGGTCAATATTTTGAAGATACACCACTGACGTACTAATAGGATTCGTTCGCGCTTGTGAACGTTATGTAAATACGCCTACGCCGTTGGGATTATTAACATACGGTTTGTGGCACACTGTTCTTGCGCGATCATTTTTCAAGTCTGCCTTACTCGCCCACCACAGCGCAATCGCGCGGCTGAACTCGTCCAATCCTTTAAGGGCTTCGGCATATTTTGTATTCAAAAACAATTCGAAACCGTGGTCAGACGGCCTGATAAGGCCAATAGAGCGGACAGTCTTGCCATCTTGCATGGTCATACTCCTCTTCGGGTGACATCAAAAGCACACAAATCCGAACGGTAAATCGATCTTTTAAGCATGACCATTTCATCCAGATGCCAGATATTGTTGGGAGTAGGGCGGGAAGAACTAAGATTCTGAGTGATTGGCATCCTGAATTTCAAGAACCAACGTCGAACCGTATCGTAGGAAATATTCAGGCCTTGTTCTGCGAGCAGATCTTCTACATCCTGATAGCTCAATGTAAATCGAGCATAGATCCAGACCGCATGCTGAGTTATCTGAGGCGGAAAGCGGTGCCAGGAACAGGAGATCTTTTGCATCGAAGAAGGCTAAACCAAGGCTGGATCAGTTCGAAAAGGACTATGCATCGTAATTATTCAAAATCCGCCGGGTGGCATCGGCAATGACAGTCTCTTCGTCGGTTGGAATGACAAGAACATTGATGGTTGAAATAGGGCTGCTTATTTTGAGCGCGTTTGCTTTATTTGCTGTTTCATCAATATCAATTCCGAGCCAGTCAAAATAACGGCAGATATTTCTCCTGATCAAGGCCGAGTTTTCTCCGATCCCGGCGGTAAAAACAATGCTATCAAGACCGCCCATCGCGGGAAGGAGCTTGCCTATTTCAGAAGCAGCCTTGAAACAATACAAATCGATCGCCTTTTTTGCTTTAGGGTCGGTACTTTCCTCTAAATCCTTCATATTATTACTAATACCGGACACACCGAGTAGGCCGGATTTGTTGTACAATAGATGCTCTACCTCCTCCGGGGTCATTTCGTTGTTTTTTAAAAGATAGAGAACAACGCCAGCATCAAGGGTGCCGCAACGTCTCCCCATCATCAAGCCGTCTAGGGCGGTAAAGCCCATGCTTGTGGCAACGCTTTTCTTCTCTTTTATTGCGCAAAGACTTGCTCCATTCCCGAGATGAGCAACGATCGTCCGACCGTTTGCTTTGTCGCCTAAATGCTGTGGCAATACAGATGTTATGTAATCGTAGGAGAGCCCATGAAAACCATATCTAATTACGCCTTCATCGCTTAATTCTCGCGGTATCGCGAAAAGTCTCGCAAGGGGTGCCTGCGTGCGGTGGAAACTAGTATCGAAACAGGCCACCTGCGGTAAGGCTGGCGCCCTCTCCTGAACGACCGTGATAGCCGCTAGATTATGAGGTTGATGTAGCGGTGCAAGTGAATTTAGTGCCGTGAGCTCATTTATAACCCTCTCATCAACACGAACTGGAGACGTAAAATGACGACCACCATGAACCACCCGATGGCCGACACCGACTAGGACGCTTCCCTGAATATTTGCATCTACCCAGTTTAGGAGCCTGACGGTCAGTTCATCATGGCTCGCGGATGCATCAATCTCCGCCAGGTCGCCTTTTGGTAGCTTCTGTTGCCGAGAATCGAGGGCTTTTAGGCTCGGTGCCCGCCGTATGCCGCTGATTTTACCTGTGACCAGCGGTTTCCCATCGTTAGCAGCGGCGGGATACATTGCGAATTTAAGGCTGGAGGAGCCAGCGTTCAGAACTAAAATGGTGTCAGTCATTCCGAAATGCTTTCAACGTGATGAATATGCAAAATTGCGATCATACGGTTGGCCGCCGCTATCTAATATAGGATTATTCCTATCCTATCCCAATGGTTCAATACAAGGGGAGTCCCCACCATTATCAAACATGCAATGAGATATATACTTCGCAATTCTGAGGGCTTTTTTTGTTGCTTTCTCAATGAGTTGAATTTGTTTTCCGGGTGCCGTCGCAAGATGAAAAGTCCAATCTGAATAGGCACCAGCAAGAGAGCTAGGTGAAATACCTGACGTAAATCTTGCCGCCATGTAAATACCCTTTTTCAGCGACATGAAATCGGTCGATATTTCTCAAAACACTAGAACTAATTGTGCAGTGCATCATTGACTTGGATCAATGCCAAAAACCGATGAGAAGCTATATTGGGTAACGTTTGTGCGACGCGAAGTAAGCACCGCAGCACATGAAACTTTAGCTCTATGACCTTAGAAAGTATGACGGGATGATATCTAAGACCTGGATAGTGTTACCGCTTGTTGCAGTGGGGGCTGCACTGGGAGGGTATTACTATTGGCAGACACATATTGCCTCCCAGCTACCTGAAAATATTGCCTCTTCAAACGGTCGGATCGAGGCAAATCAGATCAACATTGCGACCAAGTTAGCTGGCCGAGTGTCTGAGGTCTTGGTTCAGGAAGGGGACATGGTTGATATGGGTCAGGTGGTTGCCCGGCTTGACTCTGTTCAACTGACTGCGCAGCTTAAAAGTTCAGAGGCTGTAGTGCGGCGGCTTGAGCGTGTACAGGATGAGGCGAAATCATCCGTGGATCGATATAAAAGTCAGCTCGACCTCGCAGAGCAAATGCTTGACCGTACAAAGAAACTGCATGATGAGGGATTTGCGAGCACAGAAAAACTTCAGCAACGGCATTCGGAGTTTCAATCGGCCCACGCCGCCTACATATCCTCACTGGCCAATGTTGAGCAATCTATTGAAGCGATAAACGCCGCAGAGCAGGAAGCGCGCCGCGTCAGGTCACTGTTTGAAGATACCATATTGGCGGCGCCGTTGAGAGGGCGTGTGCAATATCGATTGACGGAGCCCGGCGAGGTATTGGCTGCGGGCGGAAATATCGTGACACTTCTGGATCTTGCCGATGTTTACATGACCATATTTTTGCCAGCGGACGAAGCCGGTCGTGTTGCGATAGGCGGGCCAGCACGAATTATTCTCGATCCTGTTCCCCAGTATGTAATTCCGGCGACGGTCTCTTTTGTCGCGACACAGGCGCAGTTCACACCCCGGACCGTTGAAACAGCGGAGGAGCGGGAGAAACTGATGTTTCGTGTGAAAATCAGGATTGATCCGACATTATTGCGAAAGCATGAGGATCGGGTGAAGGCAGGTGTCAGGGGTGTCGCCTATGTCAGCCTTTCAGGTACAAATGACTGGCCGGATTATCTTCGTGTCAAGCTACCGGAATGACTGCCTTTGTTGAAAGTGCGGGGGAGATCATTTCAGTTACTCACAGGTATGGAGATACGATTGCCCTGGATAACTTGAATTTGCGGATTCCGGCGGGCTGTATGGTCGGGCTGATTGGTCCGGACGGCGTCGGAAAATCGACGCTACTGGCGTTGATCGCCGGAGTTCGGAAACTGCAGGATGGAGATGTCACGACCCTTGGTGGCAGTATGCGGGATAAAAACCATAGACGGGCTTGCGTTAGCCAGATTGCGTATATGCCTCAGGGTTTGGGTAAAAACCTCTATCCCACCCTCAGTATACAAGAGAATCTGGATTTTTTTGGCAGGCTCTTTGGTCAGAAAAAGGTGGTCCGCTCCCAGCGAATAGAAGAATTGGTATCTGCGACTGGACTGGCGCCATTTGTTGATCGCCCTGCCGGAAAGCTTTCTGGGGGTATGAAGCAGAAACTGGGGCTTTGCTGTGCCCTTATACATGATCCGGATCTTCTCATACTGGACGAGCCGACAACAGGTGTTGATCCTCTTTCCAGGCGACAGTTTTGGGAATTGATTGACCAAATGCGACGGCGACGACCGTCAATGAACGTCATCGTCGCTACGGCTTATATGGAGGAGGCGGAGCGGTTCGACTGGCTTGCGGCGATGGACGAAGGGAAGATCATTGCAACGGGAACACCTGACCAGCACAGATTGAGGACAGAAACCAATACACTTGAGGATGCCTTTATCGCTTTATTGCCCGCAGAAAAACAGAAAAAAAAGAAGCAGATCGTCGTCCATCCCAGATCTGGAGAGGACGGCGAAATTGCCATCCGCGCCATGGGTTTAACCAAGCGTTTCGGTGATTTCGTGGCGGTAGATCATGTGAGTTTTGAAATAGAGCGCGGTGAAATATTTGGGTTTTTAGGCTCCAACGGCTGCGGAAAAACGACAACGATGAAAATGCTAACGGGCCTGCAACCCGCAACGGAAGGGCAGTCTGAGCTATTTGGTAAGCCTCTTAACGCCCGTGATATGAAGACACGTCGTCGGGTCGGTTATATGTCCCAGTCTTTTTCGTTGTATAAGGAACTGACGGTTTATCAGAACATCAAGCTCCACGCGCATATATTTCAGATCCCGGCTGAGCAGGCTGAGGGTCGTGTAGAAGAGCTTCTTAACCGCTTCGAACTCTCCGATGTCCGTGAACAAAAGCCGGGCAGTTTGCCTATTGGTGTTAAGCAGCGCCTTCAACTGGCCGTTGCTCTCCTGCACAAGCCGGAACTACTGATCCTGGATGAGCCGACCTCCGGTGTCGATCCGATTGCTCGCGATGAATTTTGGCGCCATCTTTTGGAGCTCTCCCGTGATGAAGGCGTGACAATTTTTATTTCCACGCATTTTATGAACGAAGCAGAGCGATGTGATCGGATTTCCCTGATGCATGCCGGAAAAGTGCTTGCTGTCGGGGCGCCTGCCGATCTTGTAAAAACCAAGAAGGCTGCGTCGCTGGATGATGCTTTTGTGTCTTATCTCATGGATGAAATTGGCGAGGCAGAAGATCGTAAGGACCAGCAAGAACTTGTTCTGGAAGAAGCTACAGTAACCCGGAGCTTTGGCGGTGCTTTCGAACCTCGGCGTATGTGGGCATACACGGTAAGAGAAACAAAGGAGCTCCTGCGCGATCCGATCCGGTTGGCTTTTGCTCTTCTCGGGCCCATTATTCTCATGGTCACTTTCGGCTATGGGATCTCATTTGATGTTGAGGATCTACCCTATGCAGTTCTTGATCAGGATCAGACAGTGGAAAGCCGAGAGCTTTTGGAAAACTTCTCCGGATCCCGGTATTTCACCGAGCATGGCCCGATTTCGAACCCCACTAACGCTGAGTTTCGGTTGAAGAGCGGAGAGTTGAAATTTACTATTGAGATCCCTGCAGGTTTTGGCAAAAACATGCAGGCTGGCCAGGTACCCGAAGTCGGTATCTGGCTGGATGGGGCGATGCCATTTCGCGCGGAAACAGCCCGTGGATACATACAGGGTGTGACAGCACAATATCTGTCAGAACTATCGTTGCGGCAATATGGCGTAGCTGCGGATGGGAATGCGGTCCGGATTGAAACCCGGTTTTTATATAATCAAGCCTTTAAAAGTACATATGCGATTACTCCAGGGGTGATCATGCTTCTTTGTATCCTGATTCCGGCGATGATGACGGCCGTCGGGATTGTCCGGGAAAAGGAGATGGGTTCAATCACCAACTTTTATGCAACACCGGTGACCAGTGCCGAATTTTTACTCGGTAAACAGTTGCCCTACATCGCTCTGGCGTATCTGAACTTTCTAAGTCTCCTTCTTCTGATCTCATTTCTATTTGAAGTTCCGCTCAAAGGCTCATTTTTGGCCCTTTCTGTTGGCGCTTTGGCCTATGTTTGGACAACGACCGGCTTTGGCATGCTGATATCTTCTTTCGTGAAAAGTCAGATAGCAGCCATTTTTGCGACATCAATTGTTGCCATAGTTCTGACTATGAATTTCTCGGGATTTCTGACACCTGTGTCCACACTTGGTGGGGTCGCGAGGTTTATGAGTTTATTGTTCCCAGCCCCGTATTTTCAACAGATTAGCGTTGGCTCAATCACCAAGGCCCTTGGATTTGCTGAGCTATGGCCAAACCATCTCGCGCTTATCGGTTTTGCCGCAGTGTTCTTTATTGCCGCGGCCTTATTGGTGCGTAAGCAGGAGCTGTGATTATGTTTGGGCGGCTTAGCAACATCTATCGTCTCGGTGTTAAGGAAATGCGCAGTGTCAAATCGGATCCTGTTTTAGTATTCCTCTTGTTTTGGGCTTTTACCGCGATGATTTATGAAGTCGCAGAGAACGCGAAAATGGAAGTTATTGACGCTTCCATCGCCATTCTCGATGAAGATAGATCCGAACTATCTCGCCGTATTGGCGATGCATTTCTACCGCCTTACTTTAAGCCGGTAGTGGCCATTTCCGGTGAAAAGATGGATAAGGCGCTGGACACTGGGGAGTTTATCTTCGTCGTGGATATTCCGCCGCAATTTGAAGCCGATATTCTGTTGGGGCGGCAGCCGGAGGTTCAGGTAAACGTCGATGCGACAGCGATGTCAATTGCCGGAAATGGGGCCGCATACATCCAGACTATCATAATTCAGGAGGTGCGGAATTTCCTTACCCAAAGTGGGGATGGCCCGTCATTACCGCTGGAAGTGGTTATCCGGGCCAAATTTAACCCAAATCTTAATTCCTCTTGGTTTATGGCGGTCATGGAGATCGTAAACAATGTGACTCTTCTTGCCATGATACTGACAGGAGCAGCTCTAATCCGGGAACGTGAGCACGGAACAATCGAGCATCTCCTCGTCATGCCGGTAAGATCGGCTGATATTATGATTGCCAAGATATGGGCTAATGGACTGATAATAATCGTTGCTGCATCGATATCACTTACATTGATTGTACAGGGTGCTTTGCAGGTTCCCATCATTGGATCACAGCTGTTGTTTATAGCGGGGGCGGTCGTCTATTTGTTTTCGATTACATCGCTGGGTATTTTACTGGCAACGATGGCTGGTTCGATGCCGCAATTCGGTCTACTTGCGATCCTGGTCTATATCGTCATGAATTTACTATCTGGGAGCGCGACACCGTTGGAGAGTATGCCCGTTTGGCTACAGCAGGTAATGCAGTTCTCCCCATCAACTCACTATGTCAGTTTTTCTCAGGCTGTTCTTTATCGGGGGGCGAGCCTAAATATTGTCTGGCCGGAATTATTGGCAATGTTTGGTATTGGCGGCGTGTTTTTCGGTCTTGCTCTGTGGCGCTTTCGAAAGGCTATTGCAAGCTTCTCCTAAACTTGAGGTTTCCGGAGATATACAATCCAATAGACGAGTGCAACGAAGCCGCTTCCACCAATGATATTACCTATCGTAACTGGAATTAGGTTGCCGAGCATCCCGCTGATGGTCACATTTTCAGAACCTGCAAAGTAAGCTGCGGGGAAGAGATACATATTTGCGACCGAGTGCTCAAACCCAAGGGCGACAAATGCGGATATTGGAAAAATGATTGCAGTTACTTTTCCAACAACCGTGCGCGCGGAAAAACACAACCAGACAGCCAAGCAAACCAGTGTATTACAGAGGATGCCTCTAAAAAAAGCTTCGGATAGGGATAGGGATAATTTAGCGTCCGCGATTCCAATGGCGGTTCTTCCAACGGCGCCATCGTCCAGGAAAAACAAACCGGATAATCCGACCAATAACGCTGTACCGATGGATCCTATAAAGTTTCCCAGATAGACAATGCTCCAGTTACGAAGTAGCTGCGTATGAGTGACTTTGCGGTCTGCCCACGCCATGACGATCAGATTGTTTCCGGTGAAAAGCTCGGCTCCGCCGATGATAACCAGGATCAACCCTGTCGAGAAAGCAACTCCGCCCAGCATTCGTGCCGGACCGTACCCCAGACCACTATCGGTAATTACGACCGTAAAAAAGGCCGCGCCGAAGGCAATAAATGCGCCCGCTAGAACTGCCAGGACAAAAGTTGGAATAATTTTGAGATTAGCTTTTACGACGCCTATCTTCTCGACACGTACCGCCATTTCTTTTGGGGTATATGCGTCGTAGCTGGAGCCAGAGGAACTGTTTTTAGTCTCTTCCATAACTGAAAGTCATATCCTCAAAGATCTGGTTCTAGAAAGCATGTTCAAAGGACATTATTACGCTGCGCCTCTGGCTACAACGATCGGACCAAGAATAGCTTCTATGCTCTCGCGATTAACGGTTTCTTCCGTCTCAAGTTTAGTGATCAGTTGTTCTATCTTTGTCCGATGTTCGACAATAATTTCCCGCCCTCGGTCTTCCGCTTCGCGCAGGAGTTTCGATACGGCCTCGTCAACCTTGCCAGACATATCTTCACTAAAGCAGCGGGGTTGAGCAATTTCTCTCCCAAGGAAAGGATGCTCCTCGCTTTGACGGACATCAATTGGGCCAATTTCATCGGACATACCCCATCTGGACACCATGGCCCGCGCAAGCTGCGTGGCGGTTTTAATGTCGTCGTCTGCCCCTGAACTGACGCTCCCCAAAAAGATGTTCTCAGCGCATCGCCCTGCGAGGGAAACAGCCAGGCGGTCATGTAAATATTCTTCAGATAAAGTGTTGCGCTCTTCTGTCGGCAGCAAATGGGTGCCGCCTAAAGAACGGCCGCGTGGAATTATGGTGACTTTATAAAGTGGGTCAGCGTTGGGTAGAAAATACGCAACTGCCGTATGACCGGCTTCATGTATGGCCAGTCGATGATGCTCGTCGGGTTGAATGGCGAGAGTGCGAACAGTCCCCATAATGATCTTGTCCCTCATCTCATCAAAATGATGCATGGAGACCTCGCTTGTGCCTTCCCGAGCTGCCGCTATTGCAGCTTCATTCACCAGATTCTTGAGATCTGCACCTGAAAATCCAGGGCAGCTGGTGGCGACTATATCCAGATCTATATCTTTGGCTAAAGGTACATTGCGGATATGTACCTCCAGAATAGCCTTGCGGGCGGCCTTGTCGGGGAGTTCAAGGGTTACATGGCGATCAAAACGGCCCGGACGGAGCAGGGCAGGGTCCAATACATCCGGCCGATTGGTTGCGGCCAGTACGATTACGGTTTCATGGCCGGTAAATCCGTCCATTTCCGACAAAATCTGGTTTAGGGTTTGCTCCCGTTCGTCATTGCCGCCGCCGAGGCCCGTGCCGCGAACCCGTCCGACAGCGTCCAACTCATCGATAAAAATTATGCTGGGGGCCCGTTTTTTTGCCTCATCGAACATTTTGCGGACCCGGGAAGCACCGACACCAACAAACATTTCAATAAACTCAGAGGCGGAGATATTGAAGAAATTGACACCCGCCTCTCCGGCAAGCGCTCGGGCGAGGAGAGTTTTACCCGTTCCGGGAGGCCCGACAAGAAGTACGCCATGGGGTGCCTCAGCTCCGAGATTTTCGTAGACTTCCGGGTGCTTAAGAAAATCGACAAGCTCGGCGACCTCCTGTTTCGCAGATTCCTGGCCAGCAACATCATCGAAGGTTACTAAGCGTCCTGCTTTTTCTTCCTGCTTGGCTGATCCAACGAGAAAATCTCCTGAATTTCTGCCACCAAACCGATCCATCAGATTGCCCTGCATACGCCGCATGATAAAAAAGTAGACGGCAATAAAAATAATCCAGGGAGCAAGGGATAGCAGCCAGCTTGTTCCTTTTTCGGCAGGTAAGTTCCAGATGGTGACATCATTGTTTTTGAGTAACGGCATCAACTCGGGGTCGCCACCGGAAGGAAGAACGGTGGAGACAGATTTGGTGGTCGAACCTTTTTCCCCATAAACCTTCGCTTCCTTAAGCTCGGCTTTGGCTTCCTCGCCCTCTAAGGTGACTTCTTTAATTGAGCCGTTAGAGATCATCTGTTTGAATTCACTATATGCGACTGTTGTTTCTGGCGATTGCTTCGATAGCTGGGTTGATACCAGTATCATTGAGGTAATCACCGCAATAGCTGCAATCCAGATCCAATTCGGTATCTGTTTCATGACTATCTCCTGCCCGTCCAACTGATAAACTGTTGGTTCGACTCTAGCGGCGTTTTCTGACCGAACAGTGTGAGGCCGTAACAATGGAAAGCTATTTCGACCGACATGACTAGTAAATCACGGAGAAACCAAAGGTGCATTGATTTAACTCAAGGCTCAGCGGGCATTATCAGTGGAAAGCGGCTTGCGCAGTTATGGCGGTGGAATCATGGTCCACTTATGAAAAACCCGTTCCGTTATTCCAAGACTTTGCCTGAGATCATTCGCTTGGCCGTCATGATGTAGGTATGGTCACATTAACTCGTTATTAGGTCATTTTTGTCTTCTTCAAGAAATTGCGAACCTAATAAGCCTTTGAAATATAACAAACCGCTTTTCAAAAATCTTCGAGGTTTTTTTGTTTAATATCTTAATGCGACAACACCTAACGGACGTCATAATAGGCGGATCGAGTGGTACCATGTTTTCGTCTGAAAACGCAGTTTTATGCTATCAACCCATCCTTTCGAGCTCCCTCTCGGACAGCAGAGAGAACCTGCGCATTCAGTCGGCCTTTCGTGCCGATATAACTCTGTTTGTCGAGTGATTTTACAAGTTCTCTGGCTTTTTCTATTACATACTGATGCAGTTCATCACTTGCGACAACACGATCCAGATATCCCGCCGCACAGGCTGCCACGGGGCCAAACATACTGGCCGTTGTTATCTGCGCGAAAGCGGGGGGTGAGAGACGGTGGCGTGCAAGCTCTATCGCAAAATGGGGGACGGTGAGCGAGATTGCCACCTCATTTAGTCCCATACGCCAATTACCTTCGGCGCCAATGCGAAAATCGGCGGAAAGCATCAGAAAGGCCCCCATTGGGTATGCGTGCCCTGTACAAGCAACGACAATAGGTTGCGGGTGGGTTAGCATTTTTTCAATAAGATGTACGCCAGCAGCAACCATCTTCTTTCTTTCATCAAGATCGCCAGCAAGCATCGCCAAGTCAAACCCTGCTGAGAAAATGCCGTCTCTGCCGGAAAGAACCGTTATGTCACTGCTTTGGGCCGCCGCGTCCAACTGCGATCCTATTTCTGTCAGCATTTCAGTCGACATCGCGTTTACCTTTCCGTCATCCATGGTAATCAAAGCGATGCCGTCATCCAGCAGCTCCAGTTTCGTTCTTTCAATCATTTTTCTCTCCTTTACGGATTTTTATTATATGTAGACCAGTCACTATAATTTGACTATTATAAGCAGTCAATATAGAATTCGGTATGAAAGAAACGACACAACATAAGCAAAATCTCGTTAGCACTGCCATGAGGCTTTTTCGTCGACAGGGCTACGCCTCCACCGGATTGCAGCAAATTCTCTCGGAGAGTGGGGCGCCGAAGGGATCTCTCTACTATTACTTCCCTAATGGGAAGGAGGGGTTAGCGGAGGCTGCAGTTGAAATGGCTACGGATCTCATATGTAAAACGCTAACGGATCTGGCTCGCCTTCATCCAGAGCCAAAGGAGTTTATTGCCGCATACTGTGGCGTTTTGGCCGGATGGATGGAGGAATCGGGGTTTCGCTCCGGATGTCCCATTGCGACGACAATGCTGGAAACAGCACCGCAGTCAGCCATTCTGACCGAAGCGGGGGAGAAGGCCATGGATCGATGGATTGGCCTCATAGCACAGGTTTTTATAGCATCCGGGATGCCGCCGGAGAAGGCGTGCGCGCAAGCCGAACTGGCCGTTGCAGCAATTGAAGGAGCTCTTATCATTGCCAGAATAAGACAATCTCCAGCCCCGATCCTGGAGGTAGCCAGGCACTTTTGACAGCATTGTCAGAGGAAAGTCGACAGGCAATGAAAAGAGGTGAGGCGTTGTTGGTTGTGCGGCAAGCTGCCGCCATTCGGCAAGGGTGGCTTCACGTTTAAACTCGACGTTTTTGCGGCTATGGAGATGACGTTCATGATTGAAATGGTTGTGGATTGATGGGTGAATAGAAACAGATTTCTGTAATGATTTTGTGCTTCTGAAATTGATCATCGCTCGTTCCCGTCGTCGGAACGGTTGATGAGAGTTCTCGGCTCGATTGTTCAGCCATCGTCCTGTCTCTCAAGCAATTTTACCCTGACAATGCCTCAAGGTCCTATCCTTCAAGTTAAGGTGCCAGTGCCGGAAATAGCGCCTCATCAATAGCTATTGATACTAAATACGTAATAGAGTACTGTTATGCGTATTAATGATCCCTAAGCTGCCAATGCGGAGATATCAGATGGATAATTCACTAAAGCAAGGCGTCTCAACAACGCGCAATTTTTCGGTCACTCCTGACAAGACCATCAACTTTATGGGTGAAGGTGCCAGGGTCTATGCAACTCCCTCCCTCATCCAGGATATTGAGCAAACCTGCAGGGATTTGATTGTTGAACATGTTGATAAGGGGAGTGATTCCGTCGGGCTTGAAGTGTCGGTCAAGCATCTGGCTCCGACACTGCAAGGTATGGATGTTTCCGTCACCGTTACGGTGGAAGACGTTGAAGGGCCAAAGGTTGTTTTCAATGTTTCTGCCTGCGATCCGGCGGAGACGGTATGCACTGGCCGCCATGTGCGTTTTATCGTTGATGTCGAAAAAACGGAAAGACGATTGATCGCTAAAGCAGAAAAAATCGCCAGCTAAAAAAGAACGGAAAGGCTGATCCTTATGGATGCCCGTCAACAAAAGTCGCGACAAGAAGTATCGTCATATTGTTACCAATGTGTTGCCGGTCCTGATCTTCTGAAGATTGATATTGAAGACGGAGTTGCTACCCAGATCCGCCCGGATTTTTCTGCCGCAGATATACATCCCGCTGGAGGCAGGGTCTGCGTAAAAGCATTTGGGCTTATCCAGAAGACATACAATCCGAACCGCATACTGACACCGATGAAGCGGTCAAATGTTAATAAAGGGCGCGATGAAGATCCAAAGTTTGTCCCGATTTCCTGGGAAGAGGCGCTCGATACCATTGCTGAAAAACTCAACAAAGCACGCGCTGACGGGTTGATGGATAGTTCAGGCTTCCCACGTGTTGCGGCGAGCTTTGGTGGCGGCGGAACGCCGACCTCCTATATGGGCACATTTCCTGCCTTTCTGTCGGCTTGGGGCGCTGTCGATATGAGCTTTGGCAGTGGACAGGGGGTAAAATGCTATCATTCAGAGCATTTATACGGTGAATTGTGGCACCGCGCGTTCATCGTTTCGCCCGACACGCCTATGTCAGAACTAATCTTGTCTTTCGGCACGAATACGGAAGCATCTGCCGGTGTATGCGGCGTAAAACGTCATGCCGATGCGCGTGAGCGCGGGGTAAAACGCATTCAGATAGAGCCGCATTTATCCGTGACCGGTGCCTGCTCGGCCGAGTGGGTTCCAATCAAGCCCAAAACAGATGCCGCTTTTTTGTTCGCTATGATACATGTCATGTTACACGAGGCAGAGCGCTCCCGGTTGGATATAGCATTTTTGAAAGAGCGTACATCCTCCCCATACTTGATCGCACCCAATGGCTTCTATCTGCGGGACAAAAACTCCCATAAACCACTAATTTGGGATTTAAAAACCCAACAAGCCGTCCCCTATGACACTAAAGGAATTGATCCTGCGCTTGAAGGAGAGTTCAGTGTCAGTGGCGTTGAAAATGGCGCAGATGATGAGACATGGGATCATGACAACATCAGTAGTCGGCCAGCTTTTACTCATCTTGTCGATCATGTGGCGGATTTCACGCCGGATTGGGCTGCTAAAATCTGCGACATAGAGGGTGATACCGTCCGGAATATTGCAAATCAGTTTCTCGACCACGCCCATATAGGCGAGACAATTGACATCGAAGGCATGACCTTGCCGTATCGACCCGTCGCGATTTCCCTTGGCAAAACTGTGAATAACGGCTGGGGCGGGTATGAATGTTGCTGGGGCCGGACAATGGCGACATGCCTGGTCGGTGCGTTGGAAGTACCGGGAGGCACCGTTGGTACAACAGTAAGGCTCAATCGTCCGGCTGATAACAGATGGTCCAGTGTCAAACCGGGCCCCGATGGCTTTATGGACTACCCGATGAACCCGACCTCCAAAGAAGAATGGGTATCGAATTCGCCGTCGCGCCATGCGCACCGTACGCTTGTACCTCTGGCGGCCAATTCGCCCTGGTCGCAGGCCCTTGGGCCCACACATCTCGCCTGGATGATGCAAAAAGAGGGTTTTGAAAATCTGCCAGAGCCAACTCAACCGGATGTGTGGTTTGTTTATCGTACAAATCCGGCAATCTCGTTCTGGGATACCAAGTCAATATCTGAAGCGATGGCTAACTTCCCGTTCACTGTGTGTTTTGCCTATACCCATGATGAGACCAACCACATGGCGGACATTCTGTTGCCAGAATGCACGGATCTGGAGGGATTACAATTAATCCGAATTGGCGGGTCAAAATATATCGAGCAATTCTGGGACTATAAAGGTTTTGCGTTGCGCGATCCGGCTACAAAACCTTGCGGGGAAGCAAAAGACTTCACCTGGATTTCCAATGAGCTGGCGCAACGCACAGGGCTGCTGGAAAAGTACAATGGGGCAATTAATTCTGGTGCCGCGGGGGTCCGGCTGTATGGCGAAAATTATGATTTTTCTTTAAATGCAGAAGAGTCGCACGAAGTTGAGGAGGTATGGGACGCGGTGTGCCGGGCCGCAAGTGCCGAGCTGACCGATGGCGAGGAAAGTCAGGGACTGGATTATTTCCGGGAGCATGGTCACCGTGTTGAGAAATTCTCCCGCCAACGTTGGTATCTATATCCGGCGATGGTCGAAAAAGAACTGCGCTTTGAACTTCCTTATCAGGAGCGGATGTTCCGGATTGGCAAAGAACTTGGTGCCCGTCTGCATGAGCATGGCATATTCTGGTGGGACCGCCAGTTAAAGGAATATGAAGCGATGCCAGGCTGGCATGACTTGCCAGGCCTTTGGGAAGACGCGCTGTCCAAAGTCTATGAGATAGAAATCGATGACTATCCTTTCTGGCTGTTGACGGCCCGATCGATGCAGTATTCCTGGGGCGGCAACGCCGGATTGCAGATGATCCATGAGGTAGCTTCCAACATTGCAGGACATGGCGGCATCATAATGAACCCTCTTGCGGCGGCTAAACTTGGGGTTAAAGAAGGAGAAATCGTTGAGGTGTCGTCGCCAATTGGCACGACTAGAGGGGCCGTCGTCTTACGCCATGGTATCCGGCCCGATACGTTATTGATGATTGGCCAGTTCGGTCACTGGGCCACGCCCTATGCCAAGGATCTGGATATTCCCAGCATGAATGAATTAACGCCGATGCTGTTGGAATTGACGGACGCAACAGGGTCCGGCGCGGATCTGGTTAAGGTATCGCTCAAGAAGGTGGGGGATGCGCCATGACGCGCTGGGCAATCGTTGCTGACCTTAATCGCTGCGTTGGCTGTCAAACCTGCACTGCGGCCTGCAAGCATGCCAATGCAACCGCGCCAGGGGTTCAATGGCGTAAGGTCCTGGATTTTGAGACGGGAGAATTTCCTGACGTCTCACGGGCGTTCGTTCCTGTTGGTTGTATGCATTGTGATGAGCCGCCATGCCTTGATGTCTGCCCATCGACGGCAACAGGAAAGCGGGCCGATGGCATTGTCACCATAGACTATGATTTATGTATTGGCTGCGCCTATTGCGTGATGGCCTGCCCCTATCAGGCTCGGTCTAGGGTAGATGCACCCAATAAGGCTTACGGCACTAAACCCATGCAGCATGAAAAGGTTAAAGAACATTGGGAGCGTCGCGGCGTCTCACAAAAATGTACCCTCTGTATTGACCGTATTGATCCGGGACTGGCGCAAGGGCTGAAACCTGGTATTGACCCGGAAGCGACGCCGGCATGTATCAATTCGTGTATCGCTGGTGCCCTGCATTTCGGTGATGTTGAAGATCCACAAAGCAATGTTTCCAAACTGCTGGAAGAAAACAAATCCTTTCGTATGCACGAGGATTTAGGGACTGGGCCAGGCATGTATTATTTGTGGGAGCGCGGGCCGATGGGTGGCACTTTGCTGGATAAACCGCAAAAGATAGCCGAACCCGTTGGCATGAACGGTGTTTCGCCGAAACTTCAAACGAGTTGGGATTGGCGAGCGGCGGCTAACTTCATCGCGGGCGGTACGGGTACCGGACTTTTTGCGGCGGCTGCTCTTGCTGGACTGTTTGAAGACCCGATATTACCTGTTGGTATGCTGGCCCTGGTATTGGTAGCCACAGGATTATTTTTTGTTTGGCTGGAAATTGGTCGGGCGATGCGGTTTATCAATGTCTATTTTCATGCCAAAAAATCATGGATGACACGGGAGGCGATGGCGGCCATACCGTTTTTGGGGTTAGGCTCTCTTTCGCTAATTGTGGGCGGTTTGACGTTGTGGGTACTCGCCGCTGCCTTCGGGATGTTTTTCCTATATTGTCAGGGTCAGATTTTGCATGCCGCAAAAGGAATCCCGGCCTGGCGCCAAGACGGTATTGTCGCGCTGATAGTCGCAACCGGACTGGTTGAGGGGGCAGGGTTGTTTACCGTTTTTGCTTTTATGGCCGGATGGGATAATACGATCCTGCATGCGCTAATGCTTTGTTTGATAATTCTGATCGGATTGCGCTATCTGGCCTGGCGGAACTATCGACGGGCACTTGGCAAGGAGGGGGCACCTACGCAAACTTTCAGGGAATTGGATGCAGGTATCATAAACCTTTCCGCCCGGAGCCAAATGCTGATTGCTGCAGTTGTAGCCGCGAGTTTTTTTGTGCCAATTTTGCTCGGAGTAGGCGGCTTGTTGGCGCTTATTACCGGTTGGAATTTCAAATATACGCTCATCACCCGTGCGGCCTACAATCAGGGTTATGAGATCATTCGCATGCCGGCCCGCGGGGCAGGGAATAGTGCACCGGGCGTTAAACCAGGCTGGGAGGTGCGGTGAAAATGTCGGCAAGGCGAACCGGGAACACAGATGCCCGCAACACCGGTGGCATGGAGCGATCTTTTGCTGGCGAAGTGGAAAAACTGAAAGCCGGGCAAGGTGATATCTTTGAGGGCGAAGGCATTCTCGCCATTACTAAAGCGCTGCTACAGGCTGGTGTCGCCTATGTGGGCGGCTATCCCGGTGCGCCGGTTTCTCATTTGATGGATGTGCTGGCTGAAGCGCGGCAACCGGTACTCGAACCAATGGGCGTGACCTTCGAACAATCCGCCAGTGAGGCGGGAGCCGCGGCATTGCTTGGCGCATCAATACATTACCCGTTGCGTGGTGCGGTGACCTGGAAATCTATCGTTGGGACAAATGTTGCCTCCGACGCGTTATCAAATCTGGCGTCTGCCGGTGTTGTTGGCGGGGCGGTCATTATTGTGGGTGAGGATTATGGCGAAGGGGCCAGCGTCATTCAGGAGCGCACCCATGCAACGGCGCTCAAATCGTCTATTCCTTTGCTTGATCCACGATATGATATGGAGCGGTTGGTGGAGTTGAGTGAGCAGGCGTTTGATCTGTCTGAGGCCTCAAATCTGCCGGTTATCATTTCCCTGCGCATCCGTGCCGCCCATATGACTGGTTCGTTTGTCTGCCGGGATAATGTTGTACCGGAGTTTGGCGCGCACCGGCCTTTACCAACGGCTATTCAGGATTACGACCGTATTGTGTTACCGCCGTCAACCTATGCCCATGAACGCGAAAAGATTGAAAATCGTTTGCCGGCAGCCCGAAAATTTATTCTCGAGAAGGGTATAAACGAGCATTTCCCCGGTAGCCAAAAGGACATTGGTATCATTATGCAAGGCGGCTGTTACGGTGCCGTTGTGAGGGCACTTAATTTGTTGGAGGCGGGCGACGCTTTTGGCAACTCGGCTGTGCCGATGCTGGTGCTTAACGCTATTCATCCGTTGGTGCCAAGCCAGCTTGAAGACTTTTTGGCGGATAAGAAATCCGTACTGGTGGTTGAGGAGGGCAATCCTGCATTCATCGAAACAGAAATTTGCGCCCTTCTCCAAAAAAGCGCTACAGATTGTCAGGTTCATGGCAAAGGCTACCTTCCGGCTGCGGGTGAATATACTCTGAATGTGGTGCGTGCCGGTATTGCTCGTTTTCTTGAGGATAATTCTCCGGGCGAGATCAGAGAAAAAGCCGCTGCGGCACTAAATCTTGCTAATGCAAATGAACAAAAAGCAGCAACTGAATTGATTGACATGCCGCCCCCCAGACCGCCGGGTTTTTGTACTGGGTGTCCCGAACGGCCTCTATTTACAGCGCTTGAATTGTTGCAGCGTGAACGTGGGAAACTACATGTTTCATCCGACATAGGATGTAGTACATTTTCCACATTGCCACCGTTCAATATGGGCTCAACGGTGTTGGGTTATGGCATGAGTCTGGCTTCCGGCGGGGCTGTCGGACCCGCACTTGAGCAACCGGCTGTCGCGGTTATGGGGGACGGTGGCTTTTGGCACAACGGGCTAACAACCGGTGCCATCAACGCCCAATGGAACGGCCACGAATCTGTCCTTGTTGTGTTGGAAAACGGGTATGCATCGGCGACGGGCCAGCAGCATGTTCCATCGAGCGGGTCGACGCCCTGGGGGCGCGCCATCAAAGTATCGATAGAAAACACACTAAAAGCCATCGGCGTAAGATGGCTGGCGCGTGTTAATTCCTATGATGTGAGTGCAACCTTGAAAACATTGCGCAATGCCTTTGATGCCAAGGGCGAGGGGTTGCGGGTGGTGATTTCAGACAATGAATGCAGGTTGGCCCAACAGCGGAGAGAAAACCGCGTTCGCGCCCAACGCCTTAAATCGGGTAAGCCAGTACAATTTGAGCGTTTCGGGGTCGATGAAGAAGTGTGCAGCGGTGATCATTCATGCATGCGCATATCAGGCTGCCCATCGCTGACACTACGCCCGGACTTTAATCCACTGAAAGAGGGACCAGCTGCAATGGTTGATGAAAATTGCGTCGCTTGTGGTTTATGTGGAGAGGCCGCTCATGCGGCAGCATTGTGCCCGTCATTTTACCGCGCCCGCGCAACGCATAACGCTGGAGTATTACATCGGAGTTGGCTGAGGCTTGGCCAGAATATAGTAAAAACCATGGGGGCGTCATGAGCATCAAACGCCCGATTTGTGTATTGGTGTCAGCGCTTGGCGGCCAAGGCGGTGGTGTCATGGCTGACTGGCTAACGGCAGCCGCACGGTTGGCAGGTTTCCCAGCACAAGCGACATCTATTCCCGGTGTAGCCCAGCGTACGGGAGCAACCACATATTATTTTGAAGTCTATCCTGACAGAGCCACATTAAATCGTCCGGTTTTTTCCATCTATCCAGCATCCGGTGCAATTGATCTGCAAGTATCCTTTGAACCAACGGAAGCTGCACGAGCCCTCACGAGTGGTTTTATCGGACCTGAAACAACACTCATTACTGCAAATGCCCGGATTTTCAGTACGGCAGAAAAAATTCATCCTGGTAACGGTGCTATTCCGCTTCCGCCTGTCTTACACGCGCTTGAGGCATGTGCGGGCAATTTTGCTTTGGTTGACATAGCAGCAGCGGCGCGCCGGGTAAAATGCCATCCCAATGCCGTGATGTTTGGGGTGATGGCCGCCAGCGAGATATTGCCTTTCAGCGTTCAGATTTGTCGGGACGCCGTTGAAGGGTCTGCAGTTGCAGTGGAGGCCAATTTGGCCGGATTTGATATCGGTACGCAATTATCTTCCTTATCGATCAAGGATGCCTCGCTGCCAATTCAGAAATTTGTGGGCGCTCCAGATGATTTTGATGGCCGAGTGGCCGCTTTACCACTACCCGTACGCCAAATGGCTGGGCATGCGATTGCCCAATTATATGACTATCAGGATAAGGCATATGCAGCGCTCTTTATTAACCGGTTAATAAATATTATTGAGGTTGATACATCGGAAGAAGATTACCGGCTATCAGGTATTGTGGCCCGCAGGCTTGGGGCGTGGATGTCTTTCGAAGATGTCATACGGGTGGGGCAGTTAAAAACGCGCCCCGGCCGGTTTTCGCGTATTCGCCGTGAGCTGAACATTGGCGAAGATATTCCTTTGATCGTTCATGATTATCTCAAGCCAGGTCGGGAGGAGCTATGGGGAATGTTTCCCAAAATGTTCGCGAAAAGTTTAGCAAGGCAACATGGGGGAGGCGTTGCTCTGAAAATCAAAACTTCTGGCCCGGTGGGATTTGCCTTTATGCGTCTGCTCGCATCCCTCAAGCATTGGCGTCCCCATACAGCCAGGTTTGAACGGGAACAACAAATGATCTCCCGATGGCTTGAGGCCATCGTTGAGACCGCGGATCAAGATTATGACCTCGCCTGTGACATAGCTGACCTTGCGGTCTGGGCCCGCGGTTATGGCGAGACCCGCAATCGCGGCTTCAAAAAATTGGCCGAAATATTTAGCAATCGACAAAAGGGTTCACTGATAGACAGAAAAGCCGTTCGTGCCTCTCTGTCTGCAGCATATAGCGACCCCTGCAAAGAGGTGGCATCGTGAATAATCCGGAGTTTATGTTTGAACGTGACATAGAAACACTTCCCCGTGTTGAATTGGAGCAACTCCAAATCGAAAGATTACGATGGTCATTGGCACATGCTTACGAAAATGTTCCTCATTATTCCAGTAGCTTCGGCAAGGCGCAGGCTAGGCCCAATCAGCTCAAGTCGCTCGCGGACCTTAAACATTTCCCGTTTACAGTAAAAACGGACCTGCGTGATAACTATCCGTTTGGCATGTTTGCGGAGCCCATGGATAATTTACGCCGGCTGCACGCTTCCTCCGGAACAACCGGGAAACCGACCGTGGTCGGATATACCGCTGGAGATATCAACAACTGGGCTGGTTTGATGGCGCGGTCAATGGCCGCCGCTGGCGCCCGCCCGGGTGACTTGATCCATAATGCTTATGGGTATGGTCTGTTCACGGGCGGTTTGGGTGCTCACTATGGCGCTGAGCGTCTTGGCTGTATTGTCGTGCCAGTTTCAGGTGGAGGGACGGAGCGTCAGGTAACGCTACTAGATGACTTTGCATCTGGAATGTTATGTTCCACACCGTCCTATGCCCTCAATATCGCCGAGGTCGCCGAAGCTCATGGGATTGATATCCGTTCTCTTCCACTTCGTTGCGGATTATTCGGTGCCGAGCCTTGGAGCGAGTCGATGCGCGCTCAGCTCGACGATCGATTAGGCATTACTTCCGTCGATATTTACGGGTTGTCAGAAATCATGGGTCCGGGTGTTGCCTGCGAATGTGATACGGCGCGCGCTGGCTTGCACGGCTGGGAAGATCATTTTCTGTTTGAAGTTATCGACCCGGAAACACTGGAACCCCTGGCCATGGGCGAAACCGGCGAGCTTGTGATTACGACATTAACGAAGCAGGCGTTGCCGATGATACGCTATCGCACCCGCGATATCACCAAGCTTACCGACGAGCCGTGCAAATGCGGACGCACCCATGTCCGCATACAGCGTGTAACCGGCCGCGATGACGACATGATGATAATTCGCGGTGTAAATGTATATCCTTCACAGATTGAATCAGTTTTGGTTGGAATTGCTGATTTATCGCCCTATTACCAGATCATGCTCAATAATTCTGGCGCAATGGACGATATGACCGTCGAGGTCGAAATTGCTTCGGGCGCTCCGGCAGAAGAGAATGATCTGGACGCAAAATCTAGCGAAGTACGGCACCTGATTAAATCAAATATCGGTGTTACCTGTGATGTAAATATCAAGCGCGCTGGCGAGATCCCACGCTCTGAGGGAAAGGCTGTCAGGGTACGTGATCTACGAAATAAGCTGTAGGATCTTGGTCCGCGATATCTATCCTATTTTAAATTCTTGATCGAGAATACTTACGTCACCGGGCGTGTCCGAAACATGCGTGTCATAAGGTTTGCGATCGCCCCGATACAGGATGCCGGTGTTAAAACCATCATCTGTCATAATGCGTCTGGCGGCGCGAGCAGGATCACTTGTTGTTTCAACGGCTGCTGTATGAACTGTGTTTTTCCACTCCCGTTCATCAGGTCTGAAAGTTACACAGGGACTTAGGATTTCAACAAAGGAAAATCCCGGGTGCCGGACAGCTTCAACAATGACGTTCGTGGACTCTTTGATGCTTCCGGAAAAAGTCCGAGCGACAAAATTTGCACCAGATGCAAGGGCGATCACGAGAGGATGAAACGGACTAAGCCCGGTGCCGCCGGGCGACAACGCGCTATCCCAGTCAGGTTCCGTCGTCGGGGAGGGCTGGCCTTTGGTCATACCATAAACCCGGTTATCCATGACAATATAGGTCATATCAATATTACGGCGACAGGCATGCAGGAAATGATTCCCGCCGATGGAAAAACCATCACCATCGCCGCTCATAACCATAACGTTTAAGTCGGGCCTGGCCACTTTCAGGCCCGCGGCCAATGCCAGTGAGCGTCCATGTACGCCGTGAAATCCATAGCAATTGGTATAGGCTGGAATGCGGGAGGAGCAACCAATACCCGAAATTACCGCTACATCCTCAGGTGCTCTTCCTAGTTCGGCCAATGCCTTGGTGACGGACATCAGCACGTGAAAATCACCACATCCCGGGCACCAGACCGGTTTTATATCTGATTTGTAGCTGGAGGATTTAAACGGTGACGGTTGTGGAGCGTTCATGATTTCTTCCAATCTCGAATTTGATCGCAAATTTCCTCTGGCCCTATTGAATGCGGGCCCGGACGGTGAAAATGACGAATATTTCCGGGAAGATCACATTGTGCCCGCAGGTACTTATGGAACTGACCGGAATGTGTTTGTTCAATGATGAGAATTCGGGTGGAACCATTCAGCGCTGAAAGAAATTTTTCTTTCAAAAATGGTGCGATAAGCCGCATGGCGACCAGCTTGACTTTAATGCCTTCACCGGCAAGCGTGCGGATGGCCTCACGAGCTGGACCGGCGATTGAACCCCAAACGAGGATGGTGATTTCACCTTCTCCCTCAACATCAGCCCAATGATCGCCATAATCAAAATTTGCGATTTTGTTGTTGCGTTTATCATGTTGATCCTGGTGGTCGCTGTTTTTACTTGATGGTGTTCCGCGGACACTATGGGTAAGGCCATCAGCTGTATACTGACCGCCAGGTGTCCCGGGTATCGCCATCGGTGACACGCCATCGGCTGTCAGGGCGTAGCGATTATAGGCCTCGTCATCTGCGCCTTCATAGATTTTCCGCCTTGCGAGGAACGTAACGTCTGCCGGTTGATCAATTATCACCCGGGCCTGCCCAAGTGACTGGTCCGACAGGATAATTGCCGGTGCCTGCATGGCCTCGGCAAGATAGACCGCCCATTGGGCGCTGAACAGGCAGTCACTCACACTCAAGGGGGCAATAACAAGATGCGGTGCGTCGCCATGGCAGCCGTAAACGGCAATGTTAAGATCAGATTGTTCTGATTTGGTGGGGATACCAGTTGAAGGTCCACCGCGCATGACATCAACCACCACGATCGGCACTTCGGCGGAGGCCGCCAATCCAAGGGCTTCGATCATGAGTGAAAGGCCGGGCCCTGAAGTAGCTGTGATGGACGCTCGTCCGCCATAAGATGCGCCGATCGCCATATTGACTGAAGATAATTCGTCTTCGGCTTGAACCAGTGCACCGCCAACTCTGGCTAAGCCCGAAGCAAGCCATTCCAAAACCTCCGTTGCAGGTGTGATCGGATAGGCAGCTGCAAACCGAACACCTCCTCGAACTGCACCAAAGCCAACAGCTTCGTTACCTGTAATGAGCCACCGCTCACTATCTTTTTGCTTGGACGGTTTAAGTTTGAGAATATCCGTATATTGTTCCAACTGAGCTATACCCGCCTGGATACACTGACGTCCTGCCTCAATAGCCTCACTTCCTTTTTCGGACAATTTTGTGGCAACAATGTCCATAATTTCGTCGATTGAAAGACCGATAATTCCAGCAACAATACCCACGGCAATCATGTTTTCGCGTCCGCCGGTTATTTCTGTTGCCAGATCTTTCATTGCAACTTTGCTAACAGACACACCTGAGTGAGCAATGGCATCTGGTATATCGCCACCTGCTGAATCACAGAAGACCACGCCATGGTTTGCGAGAGGCATTTCGGCCGCAAAACGCTCGGCATTATTCCAGTCAATCGCTACCAGAAGATCAAAATGTTCACTCATGCAATTGACTGGCCGACTGGCAAGCCGCACCAAAGCTGCTGCTTCCCCGCCTCGAATTTGCGGCCCTACTGAACGGGTCATAATTCCATACCAGCCTGATTTTGCGGCAGCTTCCAATATAATTGCGCCTGCCGTGATGGCGCCGGCGCCACCGCTACCAACAATGGCAAGTGAGATACTTTCGAGCGCTCCGGTTTTTTGTGACATGTTCGTCTGGCCCTTGTTTTTCACTTGGCAATCCAAGGAGAAGAATTACCTGTTGACGTTAAATACGTATTAGAGTACCATTTTACGATAATAGGGAATTAGAACAGTGTCAACCACGGAGATTTATCAATGGCGCATCGCTGGATGATGGTCGGTCAAGACAAACCACTGGAGACTGAGGAATTTGACCCCGGACACCCCGGTGAGGGGGAAGTGGTGGTTGAAATCGCAGGGTGTGGCGTCTGCCACACTGACCTTGGATATTACTATGACGGTGTACGTACCAATCAAGCACTGCCTTTGGCGCTAGGTCATGAAATAAGTGGGCGGGTCATTGCGGCTGGTGCAGGTGCTGAAGAATGGCTCGATCAGGCGGTTATTATTCCGGCAGTAATGCCATGCGGTGAATGTGATGCTTGCTTACGTGGTAAAGGCACGATCTGCCGTAGTCAAAAGATGCCCGGAAACGATATTCAGGGTGGCTTTGCCAGTCACATTACTGTTCCGGCACGTGGATTGTGCCCTGTTGATGTGACACGATTAAAAGCTGCTGGGTTGGAACTGGCGGATGTTTCGGTTGTTGCGGATGCAGTTACCACCCCCTATCAGGCAGTCGTGCAAGCCGGTGTTGTCCCAGGCGATCTTGTGATCATTAATGGCGTGGGCGGTGTTGGTGGCTACGCGGTGCAAATTGCAGCGGCCATGGGCGCAACCGTAGTTGCCATCGATGTGGTGCCTGAAAAACTTGCGGCGCTATCAGACTATGGCGCAGCACTCACATTGAATGCCCGTGATTTCGAAGGCCGGGCTTTGAAAAAGGAAATTGGCAACTTCGCCAGGGATAATGGTCTACGGTCAAACGAATGGATCATTATGGAATGCTCCGGCACCGCAGCCGGTCAAATGGCAGCATTCAATCTACTAAATCATGGTGCGACCCTATGCATCGTCGGTTTTACGATGGCTAAAACCGAAGTTCGGCTGTCGAACCTGATGGCATTCCATGCCCGCATTCTTGGTAACTGGGGTTGTCCACCTGAGCTCTACCCCGGTGCCCTGGATCTGGTTCTCGATGGAAAAGTTAAGATCGCACCTTTTGTCGATCAATGCCCCCTTGGGGAAATTAATGAAGTTTTTCAAGCCGTTCATGAGGGTAAGCGCCATCGTCGCGCTATCCTTGTGCCGGGCATCTAAAGGAACATAAAAAAATGAACAATTTTGAATTTCGCCCCCATGATCTTGTCTGTGACGACGTACGCGAGACTGTCAGTGATAAAGTGCTCTATGAAAAACGGCCAGCATTGCGCCCGGACGGATCGGTTGCCGAAGGACTGTACAATGCCTGGATCACCCTAAACAATCCGTCTCAATTTAACTCTTACACGACGGATATGGTCAAGGCGACCATTCTGGCGTTTCGCGCGGCTTCAAATGCGCGCGATGTAAATGCAGTTGTCTTCACCGGGGCAGGGGACAAGGCATTTTGCACGGGTGGCAATACCAAAGAATATGCCGAGTACTATTCTGGAAGGCCGCAGGAATACCAACAATATATGCGTCTGTTCAACGATATGGTTTCGGCCATTCTTGGCTGTGACAAGCCGGTCGTGTGCCGTGTCAATGGTATGCGTATTGGAGGCGGGCAGGAAATCGGTATGGCCTGCGATTTTTCTGTTGCCCATGACATGGCCCGGTTTGGACAAGCCGGTCCAAAGCACGGATCGGCTGCAATTGGCGGATCGACAGATTTCCTCCCGGTTATGATCGGCTGCGAACAGGCGATGATTTCGGGCGTCCTTTGCGAGCCATTTTCTGCGCATAAAGCCATGCATCTTGGGATCCTCACTGACATTGTCCCGTCTCTGAAAGTAGGTGGGAAATATATTGGAAATCCCACAGTCGAAACACAAAAAATGACCGATGAATATGGTAAGTTCATCTATGGGGAGTTCAAAACCGGGCAGGCTGCGAGTGACGCGAAAGAACTGGTGAAAACCGGTGAAATGGATCTTTCGCTTCTTGATCAGAAAGTCGATGAGCTGTGCACCAAGCTGCTGATGACATTCCCTAACTGCACCACAAAATCTGTAGAAGAATTGCGCAAAGCCAAGCTGGAAGCATGGAACCGCAACAAGGAAGGTGCGCGGGCATGGCTGTCCCTGAACATGATGACAGAGGCCCGGACAGGATTTCGAGCCTTCAATGAGGGCAACCGTGACGTTGGTCGCGAGATTGACTTTGTTGCATTACGTCAACAACTCGCCTCGGGCACCAAGTGGAGCGAGGACTTCATTAATTCAATGATGCCAGGCGCAAATAAATGAGCAATCCTGTAAAAATATGGTTCGAGCGCGACGGTACTTTACTGCGATTGCGGCTTGATCGGCCTAAGGCCAATATTATTGACGCTGAGATGATTGCAGCCTTGCATAAAGCACTGGAGGAGCATCTTGGTAATACCGGCGTCAATGCCGTTCTGCTGGACGCATCTGGACCACATTTCAGTTTTGGGGCAAGTGTTGAAGAGCATTTGCCAGACAACTGCACCGATATGTTAAAGGCCTTACATGGATTGGTGAAATCCATATTGCGATGTCCGGTACCCTTTCTTGTTGCCATCTCAGGGCAATGCCTGGGGGGTGGACTGGAAGTGGCTGCCGCTGGTCAAATTCTGATTGCCAAACCTGATGCAAATCTTGGCCAACCTGAAATGATGCTCGGCGTATTTGCACCTGCGGCCTCTTGTTTGTTGCCGGAACGTATCGGTCAGTCATCTGCGGAAAACCTTCTTTATTCAGGTCGAAATATATCGGGCGAAGAGGCTTTGGCCATTGGATTGGTGGATATCCTTGCTGAGGATCCACAAGCTGCAGCATTGAAGTATTTCGATACTTATCTTGCCGATAAAAGTGCCAGTTCCTTACGATTTTCTGTCAGGGCAGCGCGCGAGAATTTTGTTAAGCGCGTCAGCCTCAGGCTTGATGAGGTCGAGCAAATATATCTTGAAGAACTAATGTCAACGCGGGACGCGGTAGAGGGGCTTGAGGCTTTTATCGAAAAACGTCCAGCCATATGGGAGAACAAATGAGCATGCCAGATACAAGTGAAATTGTTGCCCGCTGTCAGGCTCTTTACGAAGACCAGAACTTCACAGCGGCAAGAGAATGGAAACAGGCGAAGCCTGGCCGAAAGGTCATCGGATATATGCCGGTTTACATCCCGCGCGAGATAATTCATGCCGCTGGCATGCTGCCGCTTGGTATCGTTGGTGGCGGTGATCAAGTGGAGGTAATCCATGGCGATGCCTATTACCAAAGCTATATCTGCCGCATCCCGCGTTCCACCATCGAGTTGGGAGTAACCGGTCGGTTGGACTTTGTAGACGGCATGCTGTTTCCTTCGATATGTGATGTGATCCGGAACCTCTCTGGCATGTGGAAAACAATGTTCCCGGAGGTCTATTCGAAATATTTCGATGTCCCGCAAACATATGCAGACGAAATTGGCGGTACTTTTTATATAAATGAAATGACCGAGTTCAAGCATGATCTTGAAAAAATGTCAGGCCGTAAAATAACTGATGCCGATTTAGCAGACTCTATCGAGGTCTATAACAAGAACCGCAAGCTCATTCGCCAACTCTACCAATTGCGGGCGGAAATGCCCTGGAACACGCCGGCGTATGAGGTTTACTTGGTCGTGCGTGCGGGATTGGTCCTGCCGGTAGAAGAACACTCAGAGCTGGTCGAGCAATATATTGCTGCAGCAAGTGTTCAGGAAAACCAGATCCACGACAACAGCCGGGTCATCCTGACGGGATTGTTCTGTGAACAGCCGCCCCTTAATCTGATTAAATCTTTGGAATTATCCGGCTGCTACGTAGTTGATGATGATTTGCTGCTGGTGACGCGCTGGCTGATTGGCAACGTGTCAATTGAAGGTGATCCAATTTATAATCTTTCCCAGGCTTTCCTGCATCATTCTGAAAGTACAGCGGCAAAGTACGAGCCCGACCTTAAAGAAAAAGGTCAATTTCTGGTACGTGCGGTCAAGCGCACCGGGGCAGAAGGAGTGATTTTTGCCTCCCCAAGCTTTTGTGATCCGGCCCTTCTCGATCGGCCTATGCTGCAAAAGGTTCTTGCCGATGCCGATATTCCCTTCATCGCGTTTAAGTACGCCGAAAATTCTGGTCAGATGCAGCCAATTCGCGAACAGGCCGGGACATTTGCAGATTCAATCAAACTTTGGAGTGCAGCATGAAAACCAACAGCGGTAGCAAGCCACAGACGGAGGTCATCAAGGATGCCTCCATGATCAAGCAAAAGGAAATGATGGCTGCTCATTATGAGCGCCTGTCGAATGCAAAAGAAAATGGCGATAAAGTCGCGTCAACCTTTGTTCCTGGCAATCTCAATGAGCTTCTAATGTGTTTTGATCTGGTAAATAATTTGCCGGAGGTGAATGCCATTCAAAGCGGCCTGCGCCGCCAAAGCGGCGCCTATGTGATGGAGGCAGAACGATCTGGTCACTCCGAAGATGTCTGTACTTATGTCAAGTCAGACATCGGCATGATGGCAAAGGGCAATATCGGTCCAAATGGTAAGAAATTACCTGATCCGGACGTATTGATGTTGTCATATACCGGCTGCTTTACCTTTATGAAATGGTTTGAGTTGCTGCGTGAGCAATACAAATGCGAAACAATTTTCCTGCAAACACCTTATATGGCCGACGGTAAAGTTACGCCGAATATGATCCAGTACATGGTCAAGCAGTTCAAGGAAGACGTCATTCCCAAACTTGAACGGGTATCTGGTGTCAAATTCGATATCGATCGATTGCGCGAATATCTTAAAAAATCCGCTCAAGCTGAAGATGATCTGGTTCATATTTTGCGAACCGGCAAGAATAAACCATCGCCGATCGATGCCTATTTCGGCGGTATATACTATATTGGCCCGATATTTGGCGCTTTTCGTGGTACCGATGATGCCATTGATTATTACAAATTCCTACGTGCAGAAGTAGATCAGCGCGTTGCCGCCGGTCTTGGCCCGGTAACACCCGATGGGCCGATGGCGGAGGAGAAATATCGGCTGGTTGTAGAGGGGCCGCCAAATTACACGAATTTCCGGCAGTTCTGGAAAATGTTTTATGATGAAGGCGCTGTTGTAGTTGCCTCCAGCTACACTAAAGTTGGTGGTACATATGATTACGGTTTCCGACATGACCCGGACAGACCTCTTGAATCTTTGGCTGAATATTGCCTTGGCGTTTATACCAACCGTTCATTGCCCATGCGTATTGATATGCTGGTCGATTATATCAATGAATATGAAGCCGATGGCTTGTTGATCAACTCGATCAAGAGCTGTAACAGCTTTTCGGCCGGTCAGCTCTTAATGATGCGAGAAGTTGAAAAACGTACTGGGAAGCCGGCTGCCTTTATTGAAACTGACCTTGTTGATCCAAGGTATTTCTCCGCCGCTAACGTCAAAAATCGGCTGGAAAGCTACTTCCAGATGATTGAGCAGAAGCGCGCAGGCAAGGGAGTTGCAGCATGAAGACGTTTGTTGGAATTGATCTTGGATCCACCACCACCAAAGCGGTGTTGATGGACGAGAATGAACAGATACTCGGTCGTGGCATCACGAATTCGCGCTCAAATTATGACACGGCCTGCCGGGTAGCAGGGCAGGAGGCCGCAATTGACGCCCGTTTTACCCTGTTTCGCAATGAATTTGACGACAAGCAGGGAGCGAAAGAAGATATTGAAGAATTTCTTGGAGCGCTTGAAGGAGCCTTTCGGCTTGAGCAGTTTTTAGAGCAACTCGATGATCTGGAACAGACGTGCATTGAGCAAGTCAAAGGGGATCGATTTGCAAAAGTTGCCGAGGGTGTCAAGCAGGCGCTCAAAGAAGTATTTGAGAGATTACGTGCAGAAGCTCCGGCGATGTACGGGCCTGAGGCCAGTCGAAAATCTGATTTTTTCCGCGATATAGCAGGCTCGCGGTATCTAACTATTGCCGAAAATGTCGCCCGCGATGCCGGGTTGGCTTATGACCTGTTGTTGAATGTTTACGATAAATCGATAATTTCAGTGGAAAACCGGCCACCGTCGGGCTCTTTGGACGAGAAGTTTCGTGCCGCCGTTCACCGGGTGACGCAAGAAGCGATTGGTACCGATGATAGCATACGGCAGGCGGTCGAGCGTACGTTGGCCATTGAATTGGAAGAAACCTATCTGGTTGGGACAGGCTATGGTCGCGTGACGCTCCCATTTTCCAAAGAACATATTCGCTCTGAGATTTTGTGCCACGGATTAGGGGCGCACATGATGTATCCAAAAACCCGGACCGTTCTTGACATCGGCGGGCAGGATACGAAAGGCATTCAGATCGATCCTGAAGGTATTGTTGAAAATTTTCAGATGAATGATCGCTGCGCGGCTGGATGCGGACGCTATCTCGGCTATATCGCGGACGAAATGAATATGGGCTTGCATGAACTTGGCCCGCTGGCGATGAAATCGGGTAAACCTGCACGAATTAATTCGACTTGCACGGTGTTTGCTGGCGCTGAACTGCGCGATAGGCTGGCACTTGGGGAGAAGCGCGAGGATATTCTCGCAGGGCTCCACCGGGCGATTATCCTTCGGGCCATGTCGATCATTTCAAGATCCGGTGGCATTGCCGACGAATTTACTTTTACCGGCGGCGTTGCAAAAAACGAAGCGGCGGTGCGCGAACTGAAGAATCTGGTTGTTGAGAACTATGGTGACGTCACTATCAACATTGATCCGGATTCAATTTATACCGGCGCGCTGGGCGGAGCGGAATTTGCCCGGCGGGCAGCGAATGGACGTATGGAGGGGTTGGAAGCATGACACTTACAGCAGGAATTGATGTCGGAACAGGTGCGGTTAAAGCAGTTATCTTTGAGTCGGACGGGGATAAAGAGGAATGGCTTGCTCAGTCGATCCTTCGGATTAGACAGCGCGATCCGATGGAGCTGGCCAGAGAGGCGTTCGATCAGACGCTTGTAGATGCAGGTGTTGCCGAAGGCGACCTGGACTATGTTGCGACCACGGGCGAAGGTGAAGCAATTCCCTATCATACCGGTCATTTTTATTCCATGACGGCTCACGCCCGGGGTGCACGATATCTCGATCCGAACGCCCGTGCTGTCCTTGATTGTGGGGCTTTGCATGGGCGTGCGATTATCACGGATGACCGCGGCAAGGTACTGAATTATAAAATGACCAGCCAATGTGCTTCAGGATCGGGGCAGTTTTTAGAAAACATCGCACGATATCTAGGTATCGCCCAGGATGAAATCGGCAAGCTTTCTCTAGACGCAGATGATCCTGAAACAGTTTCCAGCATTTGTGCCGTTCTGGCAGAAACAGATGTCATTAATATGGTTTCACGTGGCATCAGTTCCCCAAATATTCTGAAGGGTATTCACTTATCCATGGCCAGCCGCCTCGCAAGATTGCTCAAGTCTATTGGTGTTGCTGACAATCTGGTAATGATGACCGGCGGGCTGGCACAGGACACTGGACTTGTCGCAGCGATGGGTGAAGAACTTGGCAAGATGAGAGGTGTTGAAGCGAAGGTGACCAGTCACGCGGATTCCATTTACGCCGGTGCGATTGGCGCCGCCTTATGGGGCGCATTTCGATTTGAAAAACTGGCTGCTAGTGGCCGCCTCCTCAAAGCATCTTAAAAAAATAGAAGAGGACCTTTGAAATGGCATTAATGATTATTGAACCTTGTAGCGCGTGTGATGCATGCGAACCGGTTTGCCCAAATGAAGCAATCAGCGCTGGCGATCCAATTTATATTATAGATCCGATGAAATGTACGGAATGCGTCGGAGCGGAAGATGAACCTCAATGCAAGGTGGTTTGCCCGGATGCCTGTATTGTCGACAATCCCGATTGGGAAGAATCTGAAGAAGAATTGATGATAAAGTACGAACAGCTGAATGGCTGACCGCTCGCAGATAAAACGTCCGTATCTATGCTTAGAACCGGCGAAATAGACCAACCGTTTGTGCCGGTGTAAATCCTGCGGCATCCATATATGCAATCAGGCCGACATTGTTCCAATCGATTTCGGTCCGGACCTTTTCAACTTGCAAATTGGATAGATTGGTCAGAAGGTTGCGCATCAGCACCTGACCGACATCTCGGCCCTGATATCCCGGATCAACGCCAATTGCATCCATGACCGCTTCCGGGCTGGTTCGTCCATATTCCCCGTAATCAACTCTGGCCATTATAAATCCAACCGGGTATCCATCCAGTTCAGCGATGAGAGAATTGCGAACACCGGATTGATGCAATATTTCATGCTGTTTACGTTTGAAATAGGCGGATCGGTCCTGCCCGGTTATCTTGCGATCGATGCTGATGATTGCCGTCAAATCCTTCTCATTCATGGAGCGCACAGGGACATCCTCTTTGGAAAGCGCGTCGGGATCATCTCCGTCTGGAGAGCTGTGATCAATCTCAATGAATTTCTCGTCAAATGGAGGCGGTGACAGTTGGAAGGTGAGAGGGGCACTGGTTTTACGGCTTAGCAGCCGATGTTTACTAAGGCCAAACCCTGACCGCCCAAGAAAGCCTACAAGCGGTTGATTGGACCAGTCGACCTGGCTGGTCAAAACACCAACCCCTTTATGTTTTAAAATATCGACCACGGCATCAAGCATCTGGCGACCAACGCCTCTTCCCTGGTAAGGTCGATCTACACCAAGGGCATCAAGCGATGCGCGTGCACCCGGCTTTCCATATTCCCCATCGACCATTTTGGCCAGTGTGTATCCCATGAGACTGAGACCGTCATACAGTCCTACATAGATAAAATCGCCTGGCTGCTCCACAGCTGCATCCAGACGTTTTTCAAAAAAACCTCGTCGGCTGTATCCACTAGCATCGCGATCAATGGCGATAACGGCTTCTAGATCTTCAGCGCTGAGAGGTTTAATCTGGCCGGCGGTGATAGTTGTATCTGGTTTCATCATTGTGTATCTCTTCTGTTTTACTCAGAAATTATTTGAGTAATGATCCGCCAATGTCATATCGGTTTGCGGATCTATTAGGTCGTCAATTATTGGCAATAAGGCCATTTCCTCTTTCTGGATATGGGTAAGCATACGTTCAATCAGCTCACCTGCTAGAGATCGGAATTGTTCCCAGCTCTGATCTGTAAAACCACTCTCGAGAGCGGCTTTAGCATGTTCTGCGACTTGCTCGCCTAGTGGCAGGATGGCTTTATGTTCCTCACGCAAATGCTCGCCGATTGAAACATCACCGGCCTCTGCCAGTCGGGTGAATAGTTCGTTTTCCTCAAAGGAAAAATGGCTACGCACTTCATGCTCGATATTATGGTGAGCCTGTTTGAGAATTTTGTTGATATGTGGTTCGGTTATGTCAGGTGCCTTGCGCTTTGCGCGCGCGATCATCTCTTCCAGCGCTTCTATCTGGGCAATGGTGGCGCGATGGTCTTCATGTAAAAGCTGAGCTATGCGACGGGAGAAGTCCATGGTATCTACTCTCAAAAAAAGGCCGTGAATTTTTAAATACGTAATTAAGTACTTTAATACATATTTTAGAAAGATCAAGAGATTCTAACCTTGATATTGCTATTTTGATGACTTTTGTCGTAACCGCTACCGAATAGAGGCCCGTTCGCTTATCTTGAGGGGTTTAGCTTCAGTACAACATGTCCAACAAAAACAGAAAAGGCGAGCGCGCCAATAGTGCCAAGCCCAGCTCCCATGGTGACCAGTATAGGCGTATTCAAAATTATTCCGGCTGAACATGAAACGAGCGCAACAAAATGGCATGCGGCATGAACTTTTAGGGGCCCTTCGGTGGTTAGTTCGGATAATAGTGGTGGCACATTGTTTTTGCCCGCAGCATGCATTGAAGCCAGAAATGGTATAATGCGCTGCAAAATTCCCATAAGAAATGTCAGTAGCCAACCTACAATGGCTAAAAACCCAAATAATGTGCTGCCGTTTGGAATAGGCAATTCCATTGAGACGGCAAGGCCGGTGAGGAGGCTGAAAGCCAGCATGATCCATGAAATATAGATTAGTATAAATGAAAGCCCGAGCCGTTTACGCATACGAGTTGCCAAGGCACAGCGCATGAGCCAGAAATATGAAGCACTTGCAGCGAGACCAATGAGGGCCGCCATGATCACCAGCAAATAATTGCCATAAAGGAGGCCGAATATGGTCATGAGAACAGCACAAGCTGCGAGGAAGAATTCTAGCCAACCAATGCGCACTGGCAGTGTGCGCGACAGGACGAACATCGGGATTAATATATGACTAAAGCCGAAAACCAGCAGACCCATAAACCCAAATGCTGCCAGGATCATGTGCATTGTTGCAATAATTTGCCGATCAGCGAGAAACCCGACATCGAAGTCCGCCAGAAGACTTAGGCCAAGGCCGAGAAATCCAAGCAATGCTGCAAGAGCGGCCCACCCATGCGCGGCAACAATTGGCATGGCCGAAGCGCGCCACAAGTTGTCTGCCGTAAGCCCAGCAAAAATTAGTAGTCCAATGCTTACGCCCGCGCCTCCGACATAGAGCATTCCGGTAGAAGCGTCGACCATGCCAATAGCAAGCACGGCGGTTCCCGGAGTAATCAGCCAAAAGCTTAATTTTGCGGGCCAGCTTCGTGACAAAGGATGGCGGGCGGCAACAGGCAGCAGCTGGTAACTTGCGCCCATTGCCGCAATGACCAGAACCCCAATTGTCAGCAGGTGCAGTGCTGCCAATATGAGGCCTGGTCCGCCGGCGAACTCCGGCAATTCGCCGGCTCCCGCCAACAACATTGTCCAAGCCAGAATATGAAAGAGTGTCGCTGCGACAAAAAACCGGAACGGGATTGAGGCGGGTAGCAAGCGATCTCTTGCGCCGCCCAGAAATGAGGCCGCAAGGGTCATTTGTCCCTCGTTAATACGAGCCGGACTTCATCAGGTTCACCGGGAATGATTTCGCAACTCCAGCCGCGCTCGGTAAGTTCCGGATACAGGTAAATCGGATCACAAAAATGGTGCACCTGGATCGTATTTTCAGCTTCATGCGCTTCTATAACCCGCAGAATGGAAACCATCGGCTCTGGGGCTGAAAGGCCACGGACATCTATATGAATGCCATCCGACGCACGCCAGTATTTGCCGGGAATATCAATCACAAGCCCATTTTTCCGATAATTCTTTCGCCAATCTGCGCGTGAGCGCGGCAACAGACAGTCTGCGGTAATGGGCACCTGTAGTCGTGGTGCGCTGTGGTGAAATCGATTTTCGCACCGATTTCTCCAGTGCCGCAAAGAAGGCTACATGGTCTTCACCTTCAATCAGATCAGGGACATGCACGGCGACAGGACATGAATTTGTACCGGTTATGGCGACGGAGAAACGAAGCGTTGATCTATCTATTTTTTTACAGACGACAGCGACCCCGGCGAGGGGGAAATCTATCGCGCCTCGAACACGTACTTTTAGGTAACCCGATTTTGCCGTTGTCGGGGGGACATGTATGCCGATAACGATTTCCGATGGATGGAGAACAAGGTGATCAGCGCCATCTTCGTAATAAAACTCTTCAAGTGGAACACGTCGTTGACCCTTGGCGTGTGCAATGTCAATTTCGGCGCCGAGTGCAATGAATGCCGGTGCCAGATCTCCAGAATAGGCGGCCCGGCACCGCTTCCCGACAGGGGCAACATGACAAATGTCCCCTTTGTACTTCAGGCAATAGTTATTTGATTTACGCCACCAATGGCTCTGGTTGTAATAAAGACAGCGCGTATCAAGACATAAATTTCCACCAAGTGTTGCGGCATTGCGATGACTGGGCCCGGCAATGCTCAGGCAGGCTTGCGATATCGCCGGGTAAGTTTCAGCAATTGTTTTATTCTGTGCAATTTTGTCCAAAGTAACACCCGCGCCAATATGTAAGCCGGCCTCATCAATTTCCAGATGCTTCAAATCCTGGATATTGCTCACATCGATCAGGGTATCTGTTTCCATCAAACCATGCCGCATATTGACAATCAGGTCAGTGCCACCAGCGCAAAGGCGCGCTGATTTGTTATGTGCCAGCGCTGCAACGGCATCTTCAAGGCTGGTTGAACGGATCAGCTTGAACTCAGGTAGGGGGGCTGTCATGATACCTCCTTGCGTTTGGCGGCTCGGCGGGCTTTGATCAGCTCGTCAACCATGCGATCAGGCGTTAGGGGCAGGAAATTGGCCTGAATGCCGATAGCATCGGCAACTGCGTTGGCCAGTGCAGGCGGGAATCCGGAAAGCGCTCCTTCTCCCGCTTCTTTGGCTCCGAAGGGCCCGAGTGGATCGATACTTTCGACAATGTGAACCTCGATGTCCGGACTTTCAACAATGGTTGGGACACGATACCCGAGCAGGTTGGCATGGACGGGCAAACCCTCTGCAAATCTGGTTTCCTCACCAAGTGCCTGTCCCATTCCCATCCATACAGAACCTTCGATCTGGCCTTCGACCGCCAGGGGATTAATGGCAAAGCCGCAATCAAGCGCCGCCCATACCTTCTCGACTGTGATCAAGCCGGTATCCGCATCTACGGAAGCCTCAACCACCTGCGCGGCATAGCTGAAACCCATGGTCGAACCAACAGCGCCCCCACGGTGCTTGCCCCCTTGCGCCTCGGGCGGGCAGGTGAAGGTGCCCTTAACGGTAAGGGTGCCATCGACTGCGAGCGCGGCCTCCGCCACTTCTGCAAAGGAGAGGACAGATTGTTCACTGCCCCGAACCATGAAGGTCTCACCGGTACATTCCACATGATCTGGCTTGGCATCCAGCTTCGCCGCCGCGGCGTTAATCAAAAGTTCCCGCAGGCGTTCCGCAGCCTGGATTGTCGCATTGCCAACCATAAAGGTAACTCGGGAAGAATAAGATCCATTGTCTTTGGGCGTAACAACACTGTCATTGGCAACGATGCGTATACGGTCCAGTCCAACTCCCATAACCTCCGCCACCGCAAGTGCAACCATTGTGCTTGAACCCTGACCGATATCTGACGCCCCGGTAAAGGCCGTTATCGAACCGTCAAAGTCCAGCTTCAATGTGACGACAGCATGCGGCTCGCCAGTCCAATGTACAGGTTTTGCCGCTCCACTCACATAATGAGAACAGGCCATGCCAAGCCCTCGACCCGGCTCCAGTTTTCCGCGGCGTTCATGCCACTTGCTTGCGGCTTCCACTTTTTCAAGGCATTGCGCCAAGCCGTATGAGTTAACCAATAGATCATTGGCCGTGCGGGTTGGCGCGCTTAGCAGGTTAGCACGGCGCACTGCAAAGGGATCTATCCCCAACTCATTTGCCATGCGATCAAGAAGACATTCAAAAGCATGACGGACATCTACCGTTCCGTGACCCCGCATCGCCCCGCAGGGCGGCTGGTTTGAATAAACCCGATAACCCGCATATTTAACTGCCGGAATATCATAGAGACCGTGCAATAGCGCTCCGGCATATAAAATTGTGACCAGACCGTAACCTGCATACGCTCCTCCGCGCTGCGATACTTCACAGTCGACCGCAGTAATGAGGCCTTGCTTGGTCAAACCAATTTTTAGAGAAATTTCTGTTTCCGGGCGACCGCGATGGGTAATAAAGCTTTCTTCCCTCGTTAAATGCATCATTACTTTGCCGCCAGCAGCCCGAGCCAGCAAAGCTGTTATTATTTCAAAGTTCAGCGTTTCAGTACGCGCGCCAAACCCACCGCCCACAAATGGCTTTATGACCTGAATTGCGGATGTATCCATCTCTAGACAGCGGGCAAGGGTAAGATGAACGTAAAATGGAACCTGAGTTACGGAATGGAAAACCAGCCGGTCGCGTTCCACGTCATATTCAGCAAGGGCTGCATGTGGTTCCATTTGGGCATGGTTGATTTCGGCACAGGAAAAAGTCTCTTCCCTCACTAAATCAGCTTTTTCAAATCCTGCTGCCGGGTTGCCAAATTCATTATTTACCTGGCGTTCTATGTTGCCAGGTTTGTCCTCATGCAGCAAAAAGGCGTCTTTGCCCCGTGCTTGCTTAATTGTGTAACAGGCAGGCAATTCCTCTATTTCAAGTTCAATCAGTTCAAGTGCCCGCTCTGCTGTTGCGGCATCACACGCGGCTACGGCGGCAACCGGCTCTCCGCGATACCGAACTTTGTCTCGGGCCATGGGATATTCATTCATTGCTATGGGAATGACGCCATAGGTATGAGGACAATCTGCTCCCGTCACAATGCCGGCGACCCCCTCAAGCGCTTCCGCCTTCGTCGTATCCAGTCGAACAATCCTGCCATGGCTTGACGGCGATCGAAGAATACGTCCGGTCAGGCAATCAGCTGTTAGAAGGTCTGCGGTATAAGAAGCCTTGCCGGTAACTTTTTCAATACCGTCAACGAGTGGAACTGGCTGACCCGCCCTTTGAATTGCCATGTTTTTGGTCATGACAACGCCTTCGCTGCGGCATTCACTGATTTGATTATTTTTACATAACCGGTACAGCGGCATAAGTTACCCCCCAATGCAGTTTTAATCTGGTCGTCATCAGGATTAGCGGTAGTTCGTAACAATCCCTCGGCTGCGATAATCATGCCGGGAGTACAAAAGCCACATTGGGTGCCGAGGTTTTCATGAAATGCGCGCTGTAAGGCGGACAGGCGACCATTTTTTGCCATGCCTTCAATTGTTTCAACTTCTGTATTCTCACAAGTGGCGAGAAGAGTAATGCAAGAAAGGCGGGGTAGGCCATCAATGAGAACGGTACATGCGCCGCACTCACCGCCATCACAGCCTTTTTTAGCGCCAGTCAGATTGCGAGTGTTGCGTAAGTAGTCAATCAACAACATGTTATCATCCACCGCATCCTGATAATGGGTATCATTTACTTTGAGGCTGACTATTTGCTTCATGGACAATGCTCTGTCTCTTGCGTGGAACTTAAATATCTATTATAGTACCATTATACCTATTTAAGTTCAAGGTATAGAATAAGGACGGAATTTTCTGTCTTCAGCCTGTTGTGCCGCGCGGCTATGAAGCCTAAAAAGGTCTTTTACGGACTGAGTGAACTTGCAAGCAGTACTTCATTTGCTCTATACCCATTATTAAGGCGGAGCAGATCCGAGCCAGAATACTTACATAAATGCAATAATTTGCATTGGCTGACTGAAAGGTAAAATTCGAGTATGGACGAACAGGCCCGCGCATCAAAAACAGTTCAAAACCAGACGATCACGATCAGGAAGATCGAGCAGGCCGACCTTGATCACGTAATAGCAATTGATGAGCGCGTAACCGGCATTTCCAAACCGGATTACTGGAAGGATATTTATGAACGATTTGTCACACGCCGTGTTGAAGAGAGGTTTTTCCTGATTGCGGAAGCCACTGATGAAGTATCGGAATTTCCTGTGTTGGGGTATGTCGTTGGTGAGGTCCGTGCCTGGGAATACGGCTCTGAACCTAGCGGTTGGGTATTCGCGTTTTCAGTAGAGCCAGACACGCGTCTGCAAGGCATAGGTGAGCAGCTTTTTGAGGCAATTTCCGTTGAGTTTCGACGTGCAGGTATCAAGAAGATGCGGACCATGGTGGCGAGAGAAAATCAGCTGCATATGGCGTTTTTCCGGAGCGAAGGCATGACTGGCGGTCCATATTTGCAGTTGGAAAAGAGCCTGGATGATTAGATTGGATAAAAGTACATTTGCATGTCGTTATTTGGACACGGGGTATTTGCCAACTGATAGATACGTTAGAGAGAATTTATGAAATTACAACAATCAAGCCGGTTGGCAATTTTCGCTCTTATCGAGCTGGCCTCTGATCCCGAGCGTCAGGTGTCTGTTTCTGAAATTGGGGAAAAATATGATGTGTCCGCTCACCATCTGGCGAAAGTCATGCACACATTAGGTCGGGCTGGACTTGTCCGGTCGGTCCGGGGCGTTGGGGGCGGTTATCGTTTTAGCGGAAATGCCAGGCGGACCAGTCTCTTGGATGTCATCATGTTGTTTGAAGATATTTCGGCAGACGATGCCGCGCTGGATGATCACGTCACCGAGACTCCTGCGCAGCATGCCTTGCGGCAAGTGGTTATCGAGATTGACGAGATTGCCAAGGCGACATTAGGTGCCATTACCATTTCGACAATGCTCAAACAGATTGAACGGAGCAAGAACACGAATACGCGTGAAGATGTAGTAACGGTTTAAATCGCCGCGCTTGCCAGCTCCTTTTGTCGAACTCAACGTCTACTCAACCCGCCCAATAAGCATCAAGAGTCTATTTGAATGGACAATTGGTACTGCCCAGATTTCAGTATGACATATCTGCGTGGTAATCTCTTTTTTGCGTGCTTTGACAAAATACGTATATTAGTACTATAATACTTATATAAAAGAAAAATGTAGGGAAGGTGAGATTGATGACTGCGTCTGCCGATTATAACGCTGTTTATGATTTTGTTGATACGAACGTCACCAAGGGATTTGGAGACAAGCCCGCTTTTATCGATCCGCAGCGAACATTGAGCTATGGAGAGCTGCAAAACACAACAAATCGAATGGCGAATGTTCTTGGCGCCCTGGAGATTAAACGCGAAACTCGTATTGCCTTGCTAATGTACGATACTGTTGATTTTCCAATTGTCTTTTGGGGGGCATTGCGGGCAGGCGTAATTCCGGTTTGCCTGAATACTTTGTTACCCACGGATCAGTATGAATACATGCTGGGTGATAGTCGCGTTGAAGCTCTTTTTGTGTCTGCAGATCTGCTTGAGACTGTTCGCCCAATTCTTGGTCGGTTATCCTCATTGAAGCATGTGATTGTTGTCGATGGCGATACCGCCAGCCATCTCAAACTGGCCGATTTGCTTGACAAGGCGAGCGAGGCATTCGAGACGGTTAAAACCTGCGCTGACGAGACAGCCTTCTGGCTTTATTCATCCGGATCAACGGGAGATCCGAAAGGGGTTCGTCATATCCATACCAGCTTGATGTATGTGGCCGCCCATTACGGGAAAGGCGTCCTTGGCATTGGGCATGAAGATGTATGTTTTTCTGCGGCGAAGCTGTTTTTTGCCTATGGCCTGGGTGCCGGCATGGCCGTTCCGATGTCAGTTGGTGCGACAACGGTCCTTCTGCCAGAACGGCCTACACCGCAATCGGTGATGCAGGTTCTTCATACTCACAATCCAACCCTGTTTTTTGGTGTGCCCACCTTATACGCAGCCATGCTTGCCGATCCGGAATGCATACCTCAGAACGGGTCGGACAAACTCCGTCTTTGCATATCCGCAGGCGAGGCGTTACCGCAGGATGTCGGGGAATCATGGAAGCAGAAAATGGGTGTAGATATCATCGACGGTATCGGCTCCACTGAAATGCTGCACGTCTTTTTATCCAACCGCCCCGATGACATCCGGTATGGGACTTCGGGTAAAGAATTTGATGGCTATAAATTGCGGCTCCTTGATGATGAGGGTGGGGAAGTCGATGTGAATGAAATCGGTGAGCTGGTTGTCTCGGGTGGTTCGGCTGCGGACGGCTATTGGAATCAGCGGGAAAAATCCCGCATCACATTTGCCGGTAAATGGACACACACCGGCGATAAGTATTTCCGGGACAAGGACGGCTATTATCATTATTGCGGTCGCACCGATGATATGTTCAAAGTCAGCGGGCGCTGGGTATCCCCATTTGAGGTGGAGCAGGCGCTGGTTTCCCACCCCAATGTTCTTGAAGCTGCCGTTGTCGCCAAACAGGATGGAGAGGGGCTGATCAAGCCTAAGGCCTTTGTTGTCCTCAACGGGCCCTCGGGCGGCGAAGATGTGTTCGCAGCATTGAAAGACCATGTAAAATCATCGGTCGGGGCCTGGAAATACCCTCGCTGGATAGATTTTGTCAGCGATTTGCCGAAAACGGCCACGGGGAAAATCCAGCGATACAAACTTCGCGGCTAAGGGCGTTGTCACATTTACGTCCTTTGGGCGAGAATAAACTTCAGTGGTACTATTTAGGTAGAAGCGCTTGCTGTTGCCCAAACACCGAAGAGTAAGGGGTTTCAGGCTCACGACCTTTAGCTTGTAGGTTCAAATCGCTCTGCTCCCATACTACCGTTTTCACACTGAAAGCGGCTCCCTTTACTAGGGCTGCTTTAAAGCCAATAGCAGACGTGAAAACGTCGAATTCCCGATACTCCTTTATGAAACAGATTCTGAATAATCTTTACTCTGAAGAGCTTGCAAATATTAGAGAATTTAGACGTATTTCCAATTATATGATAAATATCAATTAGATAGAGTAGTAAATTTTTACCTACTAAAAAATTAGTTGACAAAATGTGTTAACTGCCAAAACTTTAGTAGGCCGACAAATTCGGCGCATTGAAACCTAGGGAGGAAGAACGATGCGTAAATACCTTCTCTCTGCTGTAGCAGCTTGTGCTGTCATGGCGGGAACAGCAGTGGCACATGCAGATGGAGCTGCTGCAAAAAAATGGATTGATAATGAATTTCAACCATCAACACTCAGCAAAGAACAACAAATGTCTGAGATGCAGTGGTTTATTGATGCTTCAAAGCCTTACTCCGGCATGGAAATCAACGTTTTATCTGAAGGTATCCCAACACATGGATATGAATCAGAAGTACTGACAAAAGCGTTTGAAGAAATTACTGGTATTAAGGTCAATCACCAAATCCTGGGTGAGGGTGAAGTTGTGCAAGCTGTGCAAACACAGATGCAAACACAAAGGAATCTCTATGACGCGTATGTAAATGACTCCGACCTGATCGGTACACATTCGCGTCTGCAGCTTGCCTATAACCTTACTGATTTCATGGCAGGCGACGGGAGCGACGTAACAAATCCAATGCTGGACTTGGATGATTTCATGGGCACACAGTTTACAACTGGCCCAGACGGAGATTTATACCAGCTCCCTGATCAACAATTTGCCAACCTGTACTGGTTCCGTAAAGACTGGTTTGATCGCGAAGATTTAAAAACCGCATTCAAGGCAAAATATGGTTATGAGCTTGGCGTCCCTGTAAACTGGTCAGCCTATGAGGACATTGCAGAATTTTTCTCAAAAGATGTCAAAGAAATCGACGGAACAACAATCTATGGTCACATGGATTACGGTAAGCGTGCCCCCGATCTTGGATGGCGTATGACAGATGCATGGCTATCAATGGCTGGTGCCGGTTCAAAAGGTGAACCAAATGGTGTGCCAATTGATGAATGGGGCATCCGTATGGAAGCCGGCACATGTAATCCAACTGGTGCTTCTGTATCACGTGGTGGTGCCGCAAATGGTCCAGCCGCAGTTTATGCAATTCGCAAGTGGGATGAATGGTTGCGGTCTTATGCACCTCCAGGGGCAGCATCATATGATTTCTATCAGTCATTACCTGCACTGGCGCAGGGAAATGTAGCACAGCAAATTTTCTGGTATACAGCCTTTACAGCTGACATGGTAAAACCCCAGTCTGAAGGGAATAACACTGTTGATAGCAATGGCAAACCGCTATGGCGCATGGCTCCTTCACCACACGGTCCATATTGGGAAAAAGGGCAAAAAGTTGGTTATCAAGACGTGGGTTCCTGGACAATCCTGAAATCAACACCTCTTGATCGCGCAAAAGCAGCTTGGCTTTATGCACAATTCGTCGTGTCTAAAACTGTTGACGTGAAAAAATCTCATGTTGGTTTAACGTTCATTCGTGATAGTTCCATCAACCATGAATCATTTACAGAACGTGCTGGAAAACTTGGCGGCTTAGTAGAATTTTACCGTTCGCCAGATCGCGTTGCTTGGTCACCAACAGGTGTCAACGTTCCTGATTACCCAAAACTTGCTCAAATTTGGTGGCAACAAATCGGTGACGTGAACTCAGGTGCTTTTACACCACAGCAAGCAATGGATCGTTTGGCAGAAGAGATGGATATTACGATGGCTCGTATGCAGCGCGCGGATGAAAACGCAAACGTATACGGTGGTTGTGGTCCTCGCTTGAATGAGCCTAAAGACGCATCCGAGTGGCTGGGTAAAGGCGGCGCAAAAGCCAAACTTGCCAATGAAAAGCCTGCTGGTGAAACAGTGAATTACGATGAACTTGTTAAACGCTGGCAGAAGTAATTTGATCTAACGCCAAGGCGTTACAAAATTACTCTAATTGAGCTGAGGTCCTGCGGGACCTCAGCACTTCAATTTCGATTAATTTGCAAGTTAATTATTACGCTTGATATTTTAGGGCGAATTATCTCATGGCACTTGAGTTAAAAGAAGTTACCAAGAAAGTTGGTATTCATACGCATATCAAGCCTACAAGCCTAGTGCTTGAACCTGGTCATTTTAATGTTTTGCTAGGCGAGACAGGCTCTGGGAAAACTTCTCTTATAAAATTAATGGCCGGACTTGATCCCTTGGCCGCTGGCCAGATTATTATGAATGGCAAGGATATCTCTTCGATGAGCACCAAAAGAAGAAATATCAGCCTTGTACATCAGTTTTTTATTAATTATCCGCATATGACAGTGTTCGACAACATCGCGTCGCCATTGCGTGTGGCCGGCATGGTACGGTCTGAAATAGAAGGCAGGGTAGAAGAAGCAGCGGATATTCTGCAACTTCGTCCATTTCTCAATCGACGCCCGCACCAACTTTCAGGTGGGCAACAACAACGTTGCGCGCTCGCCCGGGCAATTGCCAAGAAAAGTGATGCCGTTTTTCTGGATGAGCCATTGGCAAATCTTGATTATAAATTGCGCGAAGAACTTCGTGAGCAACTGCCGGAGCTTTTTGCGGGCCGTGGAGCTGTTGTTGTCTATGCGACATCTGAGCCGGAGGAAGCCCTGTTACTTGGTGGTAAAACAGCTCTTATTGACGACGGCCAGATGACACAGTTTGGTCCAACGGCTGAAATCTATCGAACACCCTTAAACCTGGCTTCTGCACGCGTCTTTTCAGATCCTCCCATTAACTGCGCCAAGATCAAAAAGAAGAATGATTTGATTAATATGGGGAATGTGACGAAATGGGCCGTGGACGAGCAGACGAAAGACTTAGCCGATGGGGACTACCTAATCGCCATCAGGCCATATTACGTGCTGCCTGAAAAGTCCGATCAGACAAATGTTGCTCTGAAGGGGTTGGTAAAGGTCACTGAATTAAGCGGTTCTGAAAGTAGTGCCCATTTTGAGATGGAGGACGAAACATGGGTGTCGCTTGCTCATGGAGTACATAATTTTGAAATCGGCTCCAAACATCAATTTTATATGGATGTATCGAAATGTTTTTATTTTGATTTGAATGGCCAGGTTGTGGGAGGGTAATATGGCAAAAATCACACTCTCACATCTCAAGCATAGCTATGAACCTCAGCCGAAAGGCCCAGAAGATTATGCCCTGCAGGAAATTAATCTGGATTGGGAAGATGGCGGCGCCTATGCCTTGTTGGGGCCATCGGGCTGCGGAAAATCCACCCTTCTAAATATTATTTCAGGCCTACTGATCCCATCTGAAGGACAGATACTGTTTGACGATCAAAATGTGACAGCACTTTCGCCAGATCAACGCAATATAGCGCAGGTATTCCAATTTCCCGTTATTTACGACACGATGACAGTATATGATAATCTAGCGTTTCCTCTTAGAAACCGCGGTGTGGAAGAAACGAAAGTAAATAAGCGCGTTTTAGAAATAGCAGCGATGCTTGAAGTCGAAGACATCCTGAAACGCCGTGCCTCGGGCTTGTCTCCCGACAACAAACAGAAAATTTCAATGGGCCGCGGGTTAGTACGAGACGACGTAAATGTTGTGATGTTCGATGAGCCTCTAACCGTAATTGACCCGCATCTCAAATGGAAACTACGATCCAAGCTAAAAGAACTACATCATCGTGTGAATGCGACAATGATCTATGTCACCCACGATCAAACTGAAGCCCTGACGTTTGCTGATCGTGTTGTTGTCATGGATGAAGGCCAGGTGGTTCAAATTGGTACTCCTGTAGAGTTGTTTGAACGTCCAGAACATACGTTCGTTGGCCATTTTATTGGCTCTCCCGGAATGAATATTATTCCTTGTATGATTGAAGGGGGCGCTGCGAAATTTATGGATCAAATTATTGATTTAGAAGGACCAATTAAATCTGGCTCTTCTACAAATTGTGAAATCGGTATAAGGCCGGAATTTATTTCCTTTGGAGAATCTAGTCTTCGGGGGACGGTCAAGAAAGTTTCCGATATTGGCCGTCATAAAGTAGTTGAGGTCATGCTAGGCGATCATAAAATTGCCGGCATTGTTGAAGATATCGCTCCAGAGAAGGGCGAGAATATAGGTGTCATTTTTCAGAAAAATCAGACACGCGTCTATCGCGACGGCTGGCTAGTAACAGAAAAGGCGGGCTGAGGTCATGAGAGCACATAATCAAAAAGCTTGGATCTTTGTTTTGCCGGTCCTTCTGCTCGTTGCCTTCAATGCATTGATACCGATTATGACAGTCGTAAATTACTCTGTTCAGGAAACATTTGGAGACAATGTTTTTTTCTGGCAGGGGTTGGATTGGTTCGAACAACTGTTGCGCTCTGACAGGTTTCATGCGGCGCTCGGGCGCCAATTCCTGTTTACAGGATTGATATTGTTGATCGAGATACCCTTGGGAGTGGCTGTGGCCCTTTCCATGCCACGAAAGGGTATTTGGGTTCCCGTATGTCTTGTTACCATGGCGTTGCCAATGCTAATTCCATGGAATGTCGTCGGTGCAATGTGGAATATATTTACCCTGCCTGAAATTGGTCTTCTTGGATATTTCTTCAACAATGTACTGGGTGTTTCCTACGACATGACGCAGGATCCGCTTGCCGCCTGGATCACGATCGTAACAATGGATGTCTGGCATTGGACGTCACTGGTGGTATTGCTTAGCTATGCCGGATTGGTTTCAATTCCCGACGATTATTATCGTGCAGCACGAATTGATGGAGCCTCCAATTTTGCAGTTTTCAGATATATTCAATTACCGAAAATGAAGACTGTTTTGACGATCGCGATATTACTTCGGTTTATGGACAGCTTTAATATCTATACAGAGCCATTCGTCTTAACGGGCGGCGGGCCGGGCAATTCAACAACATTACTATCAATCGATCTCGTGAAAATAGCGCTTGGCCAATTTGATTTGGGACCTGCGGCTGCCATGTCCCTTATCTATTTTGCGATCACCTTGTTGGTGAGCTGGGTATTCTATTCTGTGATGAATAATCAATCGGACGAGGTGGAGTAGAAAAAATGCAAAAGCGAAATATTGTTTCGATTCTCTATATTCTGTTCCTCCTGCTGCCAATTTATTGGCTTGTGGCAATGAGTTTCAAGACGACCAACGAAATTCTTGCCGGTTTTTCCCTTTTTCCGCAAACTTGGACCCTTGAAAACTATAAGACAATTTTCACAGATCCCACCTGGTATTGGGGATACATAAATTCAATTATCTATGTATCACTTAATACCGTGATTTCAGTTTGCGTCGCGCTTCCAGCAGCCTACGCATTTTCACGCTACCGTTTCTTGGGTGATAAAACTTTATTCTTTTGGCTCCTAACAAACAGAATGGCTCCTGCTGCAGTATTTGCCCTGCCATTTTTCCAGCTTTACTCATCTGTTAGCCTGTTCGATACTCATATTGCTGTGGCTTTGGCGCATTGTTTATTTAACATTCCTTTGGCGGTTTGGATTTTGGAAGGTTTCATGGGCAGTGTCCCCAAGGAGCTAGATGAGACAGCCTACGTTGATGGCTATTCCTTCCTGCGTTTTTTCACGACAATTTTTATTCCCACTATTAAGGCTGGTGTAGGTGTCGCAGCATTTTTCTGTTTCATGTTCTCATGGGTAGAATTGTTGCTAGCAAAAACGCTAACGGCTGTTGCCGCAAAGCCGATTGCGGCTGTCATGACTAAAACCGCATCCTCAGCGGGATATGAACTTGGTTTGCTCGCCGCTGCAGGGACGTTGACTATTATTCCTGGTGCGATCGTCATCTATTTCGTTCGCAACTATATTGCCAAGGGCTTTGCGATGGGCAGGGTTTGATGCGTAACGCAACTAATCACGTAATTAGGGAAGTGGAGTGCCGAGCATGTTAAGCTGGATGGCTTGGACCTGGCCCACAGCCGTAGCCTTTATCGCCCTGTTTTTGGCTATGGGTTTATTGACTGTGCTGGAAATAAGATCCCCGGGACAAAGTGAGCGGCGAGGAGTCCTTGGACTTAAAACCACTCGTGGTGATCGATTGTTTTTAACACTTCTAGGGTCGGCTTATATATTCCTTGCTTGGCTTGGCCTATTTGGACAACCACTTTGGTGGCCCATTGGTATCGCCGTTCTTTGGGGCATTTTTTGCTTTCGTAAAGTGTGAGCAGTTGATGGAAGTTGCCTGTCAACTAAAATATTAGTATAAATGTAATATTAGTATTCTGAATGGTTTGGAGAGACCGCTCAAATCACGAAATTCTCTTTTTATTAATGGACATATTTTAGATGCGGCAAAAGAAAGATAACACCCTCCTTACTGAGGTAGAGTTGGAATTTATGAACGCAGTCTGGGCAGTAGGTAAAGGTACCGTCCGGGAAGTGATGAGAAACCTTTCGCCGCCCCGTGAGCTTGCCTATACTTCTGCATCGACAATTATGCGTATTCTGGAACAGAAAAAATTTCTGGTTAGTATCAAAACAGAAAAATCGTTTGTTTATTCTCCAACCATTGATAAGGCTGACTATCAGTCGAAAACCTTGCAGCATCTATCAGCGAAATTATTCAATAATACACCTTCTTCACTCGTAGCGAGGTTGGTTGATGATGAAAACTTATCTGACGATGCCTTGCAGGAGATAAGGGATTTACTCGACAGAAGGCTGAGGACAAATGACACCTGAAACCGTTCTTAATGTATTCATTGACGTCAATATACTTCTATTGGTGGCCTGTTTAGTATGGACTACGGCTTTGGCAATATTTCCATTCATTGGATTGAAAAGTACTTTTAGAACGCAGCTGTTTCTTCTTAATGGCAGCATTGGTGCCATCATTTTATACCCGGTTTTTGTCTATTTATTTAGCGGATGGGCATCGCAAAATTCACTCAACATATCTGACCTTGTTGTTGCGAATTACCTTAACGGAAATTTTCAGATGGATGCGGAGCAGTTGGAATCAGCGCTTGGTTTTCGTGAAGAAATAGTGAGAGAGATTGTAAGCCTAAAATCTTTCGCCACACAAATTCTGGTTGGAGCATTTGCTATCATTTCCGCAGTGTTGTTTTCGCGATTGCTATATCAAGGTTATCAGCTTTGGGCTCAGCTTAAAGATAGCTATTTATTAAAACGCATAGGCAATATTTATATTTTAGTGAGTGATGAGATATCTATTCCTTACTCTACGCGTGATTTAACACGCCGTTACATTGTAATCCCCGAGGAAATTTTGACGCGCCAGCTTGACCTGAAAATTGCTATCACGCATGAGTTACAGCATTTTCGACAAAAAGACGTTGAATGGGAGTTTTTCCTGGAAGCATTGAAACCGTTATTCTTCTGGAATCCAGTTTATTATATATGGTGCGCTCAGGTCCGGCGATTGCGAGAATATGCGTGTGACCAGATAATAGTCAATCGCTCACCTTACGGCATTAGAGCCTATTGTGAATGCCTTTTGAGAACAAGTCGTTCCCAATCCAAATCAAATCGTAGCCGTCATATTCGGTTGCCATCTGTTGCGCTTGTCGACAAGTGTAATTCTGATAAATCGAAAAGAAGCCTTTTGCGCAAGCGTATTTTGATGATGACGAACGAGCGCCAAAATAGAGGCTCAAAATTAGTATCCGCGCTTGCTTCAATATCAGTTATTGGAATTGTATTCACGACATCCGTTCTAATGCAAAACCCGAAGGACTGGTCTCATGACCGATTGATGCTGTCGACCATCATTAACCTGGAGCGCATGAATACAATAAACAATGTCGCGCGGTAAATCGATTCTGCGACACCAACAATACCTGCCACTAAGTTAATGTGACGACATCGACTGAGGTTAGAACAGCAAAAAGCTTTCTCGCGACAACGTCAATATGACAACACCCTAACGACCCCATATGACGACATTTTCGTGTCGACGGATTAAGTCTTGAGTATCCTTAAAACTTGTGACGAGAAAGTCTGAGAATCTTTCAATGGCTGGGGTTTTCGCCACGAGATTTGATCTGAGTAGGCCAATAAATCTTTTCGGATGGTCAAGCTCGAGCGGGAGAGTTGCAATATCCCCCATTTCCCTGAGGGAAAACACGACGGAATGAGGGAGGACAGTCAAGCATTCAGATCTTTTGAGATGATTGATAACACTGGCTAGGGTTGTTGCAGAATAACTAATTTGGATACGGTCAGCCCCCATAGATAACAGTGCACTTTTCAAGTCCGATAAAAGTGGGCTGTTGGGCGGCGGCGCAATCCAAGGAAAGGAGATCAGCATTTCCGCCGTAATATGAAGCTCTGACACGAGTGGATGGTCGTGGCGACAGGCAATGATGTTTCTAGATTCAATCAATGGCGTAAATTCTAGGTCAAGATCATGGCTCATTAAATCAATTGGGCAAATCGCGATATCTATCTGTGCACTCCGCGCCAGCGCAATTAAATCAACGGTATAACCATTGATCTGATCAATTCGTACTCCCGGATTGACGGATTGAAAGTCGGCAATCGTGCCCGACACCATTGCATCCATGAAGTAAGGGGGACCACCAATCCGGATGGATCCTTCCTGACCGTCCCGAAACTGCTCAATCCGTTCAGACGCTTTTGCCGTTGCAGAAGAAATTGCCCGACCTTGCTCGGCGAGCATCAATCCGATCGGCGTTGGCTGTAAGGGACGGCGACGGCGAATAAACAGCATTTCGCCAAGGCGCTTCTCTAGCTCCATTATGGTGCGCGAAAGAGCTGGTTGCGTCGTGCCTAATCGGGCAGCCGCTTCAGTAAAGCCACCGGCATCAATGATCGTGGCTAATTGCATAAGATGTCTTGGATCTACGTACATACCAAATTGTTATCTAAATCATATTAAACATTATTTTTTCATATTAGGCAGACTGCTTATACTTAATCAAGAACAACATTTAGGTATCAAAAATAGTACAGATGACAAATTTTCTCAGCCTTACCGAAGCGGTATCGCAAAACCTCAGCCACGGGGACACAGTCTCCTTCGAGGGCTTTACACATCTCATTCCGCATGCTGCGGCACATGAAGCTATACGTCAGCAATTTACCAATCTTACTTTAGTCAGGATGACGCCTGATATCGTTTATGACCAAATGATCGGAATGGGTATGGCCAAGAAGGTGGTCTTTTCTTACGCTGGAAATCCGGGTGTCGGTCTATTGCGGCGCTTTCGGGATGCAGTTGAGAACGCATGGCCGGCTCCTCTTTTAATTGAGGAACATTCCCATGCAGCTATGGCCAATGCCTATGAGGCAGGTGCGTCAGGAATACCTTTTGCTGTGTTTCGAGGGTACCGTGGGGCTGGCCTGAAAAATGTAAATACTAATATCAGGGCTGTTCGATGCCCGTTTACGGGAGAAGAACTTGCCGCGGTTCCTGCTCTCAACCCAGACGTTACTTTTATCCACGCGCAAAAAGCAAATCGCAAGGGTGATGTCCTTATCGAGGGAATTATTGGCGTTCAAAAAGAAGCGGCTCTGGCGGCAAAACGTGCTGTTGTCACAGTCGAAGAGATTGTTGAGGATTTCGATGATGTTCATCCCAATGCCTGCATTCTCCCTAACTGGACAGTCTCTGCGATTTCTGTGGTCCCGGGTGGGGCCCATCCGTCATATGCCCACGGTTACTATGAACGTGACAACGCAAGTTATATTCAATGGGATGAGATTGCAGCAGATCGGGAACACTTCCTGTCCTGGATGACGGAATTTGTTCTGGATGCGTTGCCGGAAGATTTAGACGACCGGGTTGCAAAGTTCAGGAGAGCAGTATGACCGATCTTGCTTTCACTGCTGATGAAATGATGATCATTGCTGCTTCACGGGCTCTAAAGAGTGAAGACGTCTGTTTTGTTGGCATTGGCGCGCCCTCTGCGGCATGCAATGTAGCGCGCCTGTCACATGCGCCAGACATAACATTAATTTACGAAAGCGGAACTATTGGAACCGCACCCTCGGTTTTGCCGCTATCCATTGGAGACGGAGAGCTTTGCGAAACCGCCGTCGCAACAGTTTCGGTGCCAGAAATGTTTCGCTATTGGTTACAGGGAGGGAGGATTTCCATTGGATTCCTGGGGGCAGCCCAAATGGATCGTTTTGGCAACATCAACACAACAATTATTGGCGATTATGAAAATCCTAAAACACGGCTCCCAGGAGGAGGCGGCGCGCCAGAAATAGCAACTTCCTGCGGTGAAATTTTCTTAACAATGAAGCAATCCCTGAGGGGCATGGTTGAAAAAATAGATTTTTTTACGTCCTACGGCCACGGTGCCGGACATGGCGAGCGCCAAGAGCTTGGCATTACCACAAAAGGACCTAGCCTGCTCGTTACAGACCTTGCGATCTGGAAGCCTGATCCAGTAACCAAACAATTCACTGTTTCATCCCTGCATTCAGGCGTTACGCGCGAACAAGTGCAGGTAACTTGTGGATGGCAGGTGCAGTTTTCAGAAAATGTTACGACCACACTCCCGCCAACACCGGATGAGCTATCAGTCCTGAGGACTCTTCAGCATCAAACGAAGGTTGCTCATGGGCAGGAAACGTGAAGGTTAGAAATTTATCATACCAAATTGATATATAAATCTTAAATATCATTATTTTTCAATATTCTGGTTTTCGCTATATTTAGAAACAGAAACATCTTTTGGCCGAAATAATTTTGGATCAGATGCATAAGAAAATAAGGAAAAGGAAGCCGACAATGGATCCGATCGATTATTTTACGGAAGAAAATTCGGCAGATGTTGTCATTGCACGGATCAAAAATGCAAATGATAAACGTCTGGCAGCAGTTATGGAGGTATTTGTACGGCACCTTCATGCTGCAGTGAAGGAAATCGAACCTACCTATGACGAATGGGAGCGGGCAATCGGGTTCCTTACTGCCACAGGGCAAATTTGTGACGACAAGCGACAGGAATGGATTTTGCTCTCTGATGTTTTAGGCGTGTCGATGTTAGTTGATGCCATCAACACGCGTCGTCCTGAGGGGGCAACAGAAAATACAGTTCTCGGGCCATTCCACGTAGAGGATGTGCCACATCGAGAAATGGGAAGCAGTATTTCAGATGATGGGAAAGGCGAGCCACTTTATGCTTCAGGACGGGTTGTTGACGTTGAGGGTAATCCCATCAAGGGAGCTGTCATTGATACTTGGCAGGCAAGCCATGATGGATTCTATGATAACCAGCAGCCGGACGTCCAGCCCGAACATAATTTGCGGGGGATCTATAAGACCGGAGCGGACGGTCGCTATTTCTATCGCTCAATCAAACCTTGCTATTATGGAATTCCCAAGGATGGACCGGTCGGAAAACTACTGTTAGGCCTCAACCGTGGCAATACTCGGCCGGCTCATCTTCACTATATCGTATCAGCTCCGGGCTTTGAAACCGTCACAACCCATATTTTTGTCAACGACGATCCCTACCTGACAAAAGATGCCGTTTTTGGCGTCAAGCAAAGTTTGATTGGGAATTTTAAGCATCACGATGACGTTGAGAAAGCGGCCAAGTTAAACGTTTCAAATCCGTATTGGTCTGTGGAATATGATTTCGTCCTTACGGCGTCGCAGCAAAACTAGCCGGATCGATCTAGATGAATAATTTTCAATATATTTCCCTACCTTCCAAAATCATATTTGGTTCCGGGGCCATAAGCAAAACAGCTGCGGAGATTGAGGCGCTCGGCTGTAAGAAAGCATTTTTGTTGTCGACGCCTTTTCAGGCGGATGACGTGAATAAACTGGCGCATCAACTTGATAATAAACGTGCTGGCGTCTTCAACAATGCGACCATGCACACTCCAACCGACGTTACGGAAAAGGCCCTGCATGAACTGGAAAACATCAAGGCTGACTGCATCGTTGCTTATGGCGGAGGATCGACAACAGGCCTCGCAAAGGCGATTGCATGGAGAACAGATCTCCCGCAAATTATTATTCCGACATCTTATGCGGGGTCTGAAGTTACACCCATTCTAGGTCAAACCGAAAATGGCATTAAAACAACCATAAAGGATCCGAAAATTTTGCCAGAGGTCGTCATTTATGATCCGGATTTGACAATGAGCCTGCCGCCTAAGATGACAATGACAAGTGGCCTGAATGCAATAGCTCATGCTGCTGAGGCACTCTATGCACAAGATCGAAATCCAGTATCATCTCTTATGGCCATAGACGGCATTCAGGCAATGATCCGCTCGCTACCGATAATTCAGGGCGATCCGCAGAATGTTGAGGCGCGAGAAGACGCTCTTTACGGAACTTGGCTATGCGGCACCGTTTTAGGGTCAGTCGGTATGGCGTTACATCATAAACTTTGCCATGTAATCGGTGGAACCTTCGATTTACCACATGCTGAAACACATGCTGTAATATTGCCTCACGCGGTGGCATTTAATGCGGCGGCTGTCCCGGAACTCTTAAGACCGATTGCGGATGCCCTGCAAACAGATAAGCCGGGTCTAGGTCTGTATAATTTTGCGAAATCTCTCAATGCTCCAACCACGTTGAAGGAGTTAGGGATGCCTGAAGACGGGATTGATCGGGCAGCTGAAATCGTGATCGCAAATCCGTATTGGAATCCACGGGAAATGGAACCGAAATTAGTAAGAAGGCTTATTGAAAAAGCCTACCACGGTATTCCACCTGTTCGATGAGGAAAGCAACTACAAAATCTAATTGAAAATTCTGGGAGAGGACTATGAAAACACTATTAAGGAATTTGGCTGTGGCCTCAGTCGTCGCAGTAGGAATTGCAGCGTCTTCAGGGGCTGCGAGCGCACTGGAAACTATTAGGCTTACAATAGCGTCTAGTCACCCTACGGCCGTTCCCTGGGTCGGGGTGATGAAAGATCATGTTGTTCCAGAAAGCAACAAGAAGCTGGAAGCCATGGGCTCTGATTACCGCATCAAATGGACAGAATCTTATGGCGGGGCATTGTTCAAGTATGACAAGACATTAGAATCTGTAAGAGATGGTATTACTGACGTCGGGTGGGTCGGCACGTTGTGGGAAGAATCTCAAATGCCTCTACAAAACGTGACTTTTCATACGCCATTCGTTTCAGACGACTTGCCGAAAATACTTGCCTTGATGAACCAGCTTCACAAAGACGTTCCTGAACTTAACGAAGCTTGGGAAAAACAGAACCAAGTCTTTTTAGGGGCAAGCGGTATAGAGACCTACCACTTGTTAACCAAAGAACCCGTAAAGAGTCTGGCAGACTTAAAAGGAATGAAGATTATTGCTGCTGGGTCTGTTGGCAACTGGCTAAAGGGGACAGGTGCTGCACCGGTAAACGCAGGACTGCCGGGATTTTACAATTTGCTCAAAACCGGTGTTGCTGACGGAGTCCTAATTGCTTTTTCAGGAGCCTTTCCTTTCAAACTTTATGAAGTCGCACCGAATATTACCAAAGTTGGAATTGGTGCACAGATGACCGGTGGTATGACGATCAATAAATCCAAATGGGACAAACTTCCAGAGGATGTGCAGCAAGTTCTGATCGAGCTTGGAGAAGAATACACCGTAATACATGCTGAGAAGCTGATGAAACTGGCCGGTATCTTCGAAGCAAAAATGGTAGAAGCAGGAGCGACGGTTACAGTATTAAACGATGAAGAGCGCTTAATGTGGGTCGAGACCTTACCTGACTTGGCAAGTGAGTGGCGTGACGCGAGCGAAAGTCAGGGTGCTGCCGCAACAAATGTATTAAACGCTTACATGGTGGGCGTTCAGAAGTTAGGCGTAACGCCTTCACGTAACTGGGGCCAGTGAGTGGGCTCTTTACTGAAACACTTGGCTGTGGCGGCTGGATTGCCGCCTCAGCATCCTTTGCCCATTTCCTGGAGCCGGAATTTTTGGTGGACGGGTCGGCGTCCTTTCCATGCTTTGGGTAGTTTTGGCGCATTACTGAATGGGATCGGAACTCTTTGGATCGTTGCATTGATGGTTATTATCTGTGCTGACGTATCGGCCAGATATTTCTACGATTATCCGTTGCCCAGAGTTCCCGAATTTGTTGGTTACTCGATCGTCGCGATCGTCTTTTTACAGATGTCCAATACGCTCAGAAGATTAAAATTGACCCGTGCAGATGCCTTTATCGACTATCTTCTCGTGGCGTATCCAACGGCAGCCAGTATTTTTAATGCTGTTTTTCATCTTCTCGGGGCTAGCGTGTTTGCACTGATA
>Ga0315338_1000495_pt1 | contig 87460 bp, 85 predicted proteins | sample ASW8metaG_FD_204518 | JGI IMG/M metagenome (GOLD analysis project Ga0315338, IMG submission 204518) | Ammonia-oxidizing marine archaeal communities from Monterey Bay, California, United States - ASW #8 | ecosystem: Environmental > Aquatic > Marine > Coastal | place: USA: California | collected...
TCGTGGTTCTTTCCGCATTCTTCTCCGGGTCCGAGGCCGCGCTGCTGTCGGTTCAACGGGTGCGTATCCAGCATCTGGTGAGCACCAAAACACCGGGCGCAGCGAAGGTGGCGCGGATGGTGGAGCGACCAGACAAGCTGCTTCCGCCGATCCTGTTGGGGAACAATCTGGTCAACACGGCGGTGGCGGCACTTGCCACGGCCATGGCTATCTCAGTGGCCGACGACGAGGGCCAGGGAATCCTAATCGCGACGGGGCTCGTGACGGTGACGCTGCTGATCTTCGGCGAAACGATCCCGAAGACGGTGGCCACGCGGCGTGCGGAACGGTTCTCGATCGTCATCGCGTTCCCCATCCAATGGATCAGCTTCGTGCTGCGGCCGATATCGTTCCTGCTGGAGCGAATTAGCGCCGGCGCCTCGCGCGCCTTCGGTGGAGCGGAGCGTGAGGCGATCACCGAAGAGGAGATCAAGACGATTGTGTCGGTCGGCAGCGAGGAGGGAGTGGTGGAGCGGGGCGAGGCGGAGATGATCCGCCGGGTACTCGAGTTCGGTGACCGCCACGTCCGGGAGGTGATGACGCCAAGGCCGGAGATCGTTTGGATCGAGCGCGGTGCGACGATCCAGCAGTTCCTCCAGCTCTACGGGGATCACTACCACACCCGTTTCCCGGTGTTCGAGGGGACGCTCGACAACGTGGCGGGGATTGTCGCGGTGAAGGACGTGATGCGCCTGATCGCGACGGGCTCGAGTCTTGACTCGGCGGCGATGCCGCAGGTTCGGCCCGCACGCTTCGTGCCGGAGACGAAGCGTGTTCAGGAGCTCTTCGACGAGATGCGCGCGTCGGGCGATCAGCTCGCGATGATCGTAGACGAGTTCGGCGGCGTGGCCGGCCTGGTGACGCTAAAGCGGCTCATCGAGGACATCGTGGGCCGGGTCGGCGACGAAGATAACGCGGCCTACGAAGAGGTGGTGGAGGTGGGCACAAGCACGTTCGATCTGGAGGGGAGCGTCTCGATCTCGGACACCAATGAGCGGCTGGGCCTCGCGCTCCCTTCGGGCGAGTACGAAACGATCGCGGGGTTCCTGCTCGAGCAGATCGGAAGCGTGCCCGAGGTTGGGCGCGAGATGGCCTACGGTGGAGCCACGTTCACGGTGACGGAGATGCAGGGCGTGCGCATCTCCCGCGTCCTGGTCGTGGTGCTCGAGGCCACGGAGTAGACGTGTGGCTTCAGCGAGCACGAAAAGGAAGCGAGACGGCCGGTTGGCCACCGCGCAGGCCGCTCGCGCAATCCAATCTGCGCTCCGCCGGGGCGCGGATCGGATCGGGCCAGGCCCTTTGGTGCTGGCGGTCTCCGGGGGTGCCGACTCTGCGGCCATGGCCATCGCCTTCGCTGCGATCCCTTCCGGCAAGCGGCCTGAGCTGGTCCTTGCGCACTTCTCGCACGGCCTCCGCCCGACCGCGGATACACGGGAGACCCGCCTGGTGGCGCGCCTGGCGGAGTCGCTGGGCCTCGACGTGAAGCTGGGCTCGGCGAGCGTTGGGTCCTCAGAGGCCGCGGCGCGGGAGGCGCGCTACGGGTTCTTGGCCAAGGTGAGCACGGAACTCGGGGCATGCGCGGTGGGGACCGCCCACACCCAGGACGATCAGGCGGAAACTGCGCTGCTGCGGCTCGTGCGCGGCGCCGGGCTGCGCGGCGGCGGGGGGATCCGCGAGTGGTCGAGCCGCGAGATTGGAGCCCACCAGGTTCAACTGCTGCGTCCGCTGCTGGTGCTGACCCGTGGGCAGACGGAGGCGGTGTGCCGCGAGGCGGACTACCGGCCGGCGGCGGACGGGTCCAACCGATCGCTGCGGTTCGCGCGGAACCGGGTCCGGAGCCGTGTGCTGCCGGAGCTTGCTCGCATCAATCCGGCGGCCCGTGAGGCCCTGGCGCGCTTCGCGGACAACGCTCGCGTGGACGACGAAGCGTTGGAGGCACTGGCGCGGGACGCCGTCGCCGGCTCCGAGCGGCGAAGCAACGAGCGGGTAGTATGGGGGCGGATCAAGCTGGCGCAACTTCCTATGGCGCTGCTCGTCAGGGTGCTGCAGGCGGCATGGCGCCATGTGGCCGGCGATGCCGCCGCACTGTCCCGCGCGAAGCTCGATGCTGTGGGGCGCTTGATTCGGCGGTCGGACGGAGGAGAGATCTCGCTCGGACAGGGGTGGCGATTCGCGAACGACCAGCGCCGGTGTTGGATCGAGCGTGCTATCACGTACGTGGCAGTACCGTTCGACGAAGAGCTGCGAGTGCCAGGAGAGACGCAGGCTGGGCCGTGGCAGGTGCGCGCGGCGGCCGAGCGGCCAACTGCGCAGGAGGCAGGGGACGCGTGGGAGATGGTGATGGACGCCGACCGTGTAGGCGAGCGGCTATGCGTCCGTACGCGCCAGCCTGGGGAGCGGTTCCACCCCGCGGGCATGCCGGGCCCGGTGCGGCTCCAGGACTTCTTGGTGAATGCAAAGGTGCCGCGGGCGGAGCGCGACGAGCTGCCGTTGGTGGTGGGCACAGAAGGCATCGCATGGGTGCCAGGTGTGCGGGTTGCGGAGTGGGCGAAGGTGACCGAGGCGACCCGTGCGGCCATGGTGGTGTCGATACACCGGCGGGAGAGCTAGGCGCCCGATGGCGTAGTGGGCTCGGTTTCCGTGCGATGCTCGGCCTCGCTGGAGGGAGACTCCGCCGGGGACGTGATCGGCGGAGGTGCATCGCCGTTGCCATGGACACCGGAATAACCCGACTCAGCCGGCACGGTGGATGGCGGTGCCCATCGGGGCGCGAAGATCGCGCTTGGCGCGGGGTCCGGGGGAGCGGTCGAAACGGACTCTGCGACCGGTTCGGGCGGGGACGCCATGGCCATCGATGCGACGCGACGGCCCATGGCCATGAGCTCATACAGGCGATGGCCAACGAGATAGGCATCGTTGCGCGCATCACTCGAGAGGAGGGGCTGGTGGAGGGACGTACCTCCCGCATAGAGCACCAGCTCACCCTCGGAGTCCGGGAAGGCATAGCCGGCGAGCATGTACACCGACGCGAGAACGGGGATGCCGCCGACGATGAGCGGCGGCAGCATGTTCCCGGGGAAGACCCACCAGCTGAGCCACCCCAGGACCACACCGATCCCCAGCCAGAAGAGCCCTTGCAACAGCCGCTCAGGAGGCCGGAAGGCGTCGACGACCTCGATGCCGCTGAGCTGGTCCAGCGGGACGAGCATGGTAGTCCGCTTGCCCGCATGGCGGCCGATCTTTATGGCGCGATGGTTGGTGACGGTCAGTACGTCGCTACCACCCGTCGACGTGACGACTCCTTTGCGGGCGTCGAGTGCCAGCTCGAGGCGCTCACCCGGTAGCCAGGGCACCTGTGGCTGGCCGGAGTCTTCGGCGATGCGGGTGGGGTTCTGTTCCATAAATCTTAGGTGGCCACGGCCGGGTTCGACCAGGTTCGAGGATATCGTCGGTCCTACGTCAGGTCAAAACAGCATGGCTACCAATCGATACACATCAGCGCCGAAACGTGATGTGCCGGAATATCTCTGCGAGCTCGTAGATGTGGCCGTGAACCGAAGCGCGCTGCGCTGCGTCGGCGGCTCGACGCTTCACGAAGCCCTCGATGCGATCCAGGTCCGACGACAGCTGGCTCTCGTGCGCTGCGAGCGCCTTGAGCTTGCGGTCGATGGTGGGCTTGATGTCGACGACGACGTCGGGGTTCTCGGAGCCCCACAGGAGGACGTCACTCACTTTGAACGTTTCGAGGCCCTGGGCGATGTGCTCGGGGAAGTGTAGACGGTCGCGAGCGAAGGGGAAGCAGGCGTCCAGCGCCACCTGGCCGGTAATGCGATGGTCGCGATGGGTGTGGGAGTAGTGCCGCAGTGGGTCCATGGTGAGGAGAATATCGGGACGGAATCGCCTGATGTGGTGGATGATGTGGCCCCTGAACTCGCGCGTGTCTTCGAGCTCGCCGTCACCGTAGCCGAGGAACACGACCTCCTCGACGCCGAGCACCTCCGCGGCCCTGCACTGCTCCGCCTCGCGGATCTCGGCCAGGCGCTCGCTGGTCATGTCAGGGTCTTCGGTGCCCTTGTCTCCGTTGGTTGCCAGGACGTAGAGAACCTTGGTGCCTTCGGCGGTCCACTTCGCGACGGTGCCGGCACATCCAGATTCCCCGTCGTCGGGGTGAGGGATGACCAGCATCGCGCGTTCCGGGGTATCGATCGTCTCCATGCAGCCTCCACCACGAGGTTGGGCGCGCTGCCGGCGTTGCACCGGTGGCGCTCTGCTAAGATGATAGCCGCTCGAGGCACCGACGGGCTACGCCCGGCCGCGGCCAAGTCGTCAGTGATTTCCATGGCTTCACCCACGATCGACGTTCGCAGATTCAAGTCACCCGACGTATCCGTGTTGGCCGCGCTCGACGGCGCGGAGCAATCGCGTATGGGTGAAGCGGTGGCCGCTCTGGAGCGTTGGCTCGCCCAGCCGGGCATGCAGCCGGAGCGCGACTGCATCATCGCATCAATTGCGGGCCGGCCGGCCGGGTATGCCTACGTGATGGTGGAGACGCCGATCCGGCGAAGCGTACTGCTGGCTGGCATCCCCGCCGGGCACGCGAGCGCTCCAGTGGAGAAGGCGCTACTCGAGGAAGCGACGGCCCACGCCCGCGGGTTCGGTCTTCGTGTGCTCGATGTGGACGTGCCCGAGCGCGATGCGGCCCGCCAAACGTTCCTGGTGGCGCAGGGGTTGCGTCACGTGCGCACGCACTGGCATCTGCAGCGCGAGTCCGCCGAACGCTGCGCCGTGGCGCTGCCGCCCGGCGGCACGCTCCGCATGGCCGTGCGGTCCGACGCCCAAGCGCTCACGGATCTGCAGAACGCAGCATTCAGCGGAAGCTGGGGCTATTCGCCCAACGTGGTAGCGGAGGTCGAGTATCGCGTGTTCGATCTCCAAGCCCCGGCGGACGACGTGATCCTGCTGGAGATTGACGGCGAGCTTGCCGCCTACTGCTGGACGCATCGTGAAGGACCGGACGGACCGGGCATCGTTGGCATGGTCGGCACACAGCCAGGGCGTCAGGGGCAGGGTCACGGCAAGGTGGTCACGGGTGCTGGTATCGACCGGCTGCTGAGCCTTGGCGCCGCGCCTGTGCAGATCACGGTGGACCGCGACAACGAGCCCGCCGTGCGATTGTATCGAGGACTGGGGTTCGAGCTGGATTGGCGCTCGCTCTGGTTCGAGCTCGATCTCACCAAAGTCTGAGACGCGAGGCTAGGGACAGGGCGCCACGGCTGCCCGGCCCACGGCATCGCGAAGCACCGCTGCGTAACCGTCGAGTGTGCGGCTTGCGGCGGCTTCCCACGTGTACGTGGCCGCGGCCTGGTGGGCCGCTTCGCCCATGCGCTCCCGCCGCAAGGGATTGTTCAGGAGCTCTTCAAGGCTGCGGGCGAAATCCATGGGGTCATGGGTGCCAACCAGGCTGCCGGTCCGCCCATCGTCGATCAACGACTCGAGCCCAGCGACGGTGGAAGCAAGGACAGGCCTGCCGCATGCCATGGCCTCGAGCGCGGCAAGGCCGAAGCTTTCGTGATGGGACGGAACCGCGCAGACGTCGGCCGCGGCATAGAAATCGGGCAGGTCTGCCTGGGGGATCGCCGGCTGCCACTGGACGCGGTCACGCATGCCGGCTTGGTTGGCGATGTCATAAATCCAATCGACGCTGTGCTCGATCTCAGAGCCGCCAACCAACAGCAGCCGCACGTGACTGGGCTCTCGGAGGTAGGCGAGCGCCCGGACGAGCACGTCGGGGCCCTTGAACGGCTCAGGGCGCCCCACAAATAGCACGATTTTCTCATGGTGGCTCAGACCCAGGCGGTCCCTGGCCTGTGTACGATCGCGTGGTGCGAAGCGCTCCAAGTCAACACCTCCGGGTACCACTCGCACACGCTCGGTATCGGCGCCCAGCAGGTCGCCGATGTCTTGGCGCTCCCCTTCGGTGAGCGCGAAGATACCGTCTGCGGAGCGCGCGATGCGGCCCTCCGCAGCATGCCGCTGCGGAGGCTCGGGCTCGTCGCTCGCACGCTCCTTGACCGCTGCGATGGTGTGGAACGACGTGAAGTGGGGCACCGCAAGTCGGTCGGCGACGCTCCGACCAATCTCACCAGAGAGCCAGTAGTGGCTGTGTACCAAGTCGTAGGTGAGCGACTCTTCCTCCAGAAAACGGAGGAGTCCTTCTTGGAACTCTGGCAGATGCGGATAGGTCTCGCCGCGAGTCAGCCCGGGGTCCCCGGCAGGGATGTGGATGGTCCGTGAGCGAAGCGACATCTCGACGGCCTGCGGCCCGCCGAGGTGATGGCTGCGCGTGAAAACGTCGACGCAGACACCGGCATCCGCCAAGAGCGGCGCGATGTTGCGCAGGCTGACGTTCATGCCTCCGGCTGCTCGCATGCCGGGGACAACCATGGGGCAGCCATGGACAGAGATGACAGCGATGCGCCGAACGGGCGGGTCGAGGTCGGGAGTCTGACGGGTGTTGGTCAACAAGGTGGTTCCTGCATGTTGGTTAGCGCAACACGGTGATGCGGTGGACGGTGCGGTCAACGGCCCCGAGGTGGTACTTGTAGGGCTCCGGACCCCGGAGGAAATCGAAGTACGTGAGGCCGCTCTCAATGGCATCCTTGATGCAGAGCGCCTTCAGCATGAGACCGGTCGAGAGCTCCCGGTGAGCGAGGCGATAGCCGCTGTTGTACAGCAACCGGCGTCCGTCGTGGTCGAAGACGACGACGGACGCGACGCGCTCACCTCCGGCAAGCTCCAGGAAGAACAATCGAAGGTAGCCCGCGGCCTCCATGCGCTCGACCATGCTGCGGAAGAAGCGCTGACGGTCGGGCTGAAGGAACTCACGCTTCTCGTCGCGGCTCTCCCCCATCATGTCCAAGAACAATTCGACGTCGGCCGTGAGACTCTCAGGAGTCGACCGAACGACGCGATACTCGCCGGCACTCTCCAGGCGCCGGAGCTTGCGGCGCAGCTCGTGGCGGTCCTTCTTGCGCAGCGCGCCTACATATTCGTCCCAAGTTGCAGGCAGCTCGACGCCGGGGACCACGTCCTCTTCCTCCACGTCAACGCTCCACCCCTTGCGGGTGAAGGCCTCGGTGAGGCGAGGGATGGTAGATGAGAAGCCGGGGACGGACTCGAGTCGCATGGAGCGCCACGGGTGCTCGTCGAGGCAGTCGGCCAGTCCTTCGAAGAAGCCGGGGGTACAGTCGATGAAGTCGTGGTAGTCGAAGATGTCGGTGCCGCCGACGAACGCGAGCGTGTCTCCTTGGCGGGTCAGCGGGGCGACCCCCATGGGAGCGTCTTCCGGACCTATGATTAGAAGAGAGAGATTTGAGTCCCCACCACCGTATTGCTCCCACCACAGCTGCTGCCAGGCAGAAGTAAGGAAGACGGAGCTCCACTCGCGAGCGCCGAGGAGGTCGTCCCACAGGCCCACGACCTCGTCGAATGCCGTCGCGCCGGCGGTACAGATCAACGGCTGCCCTGTTGCAGCAGGCTGATGAACTCGTTGCGGGTGGCGAGCCCCTCGCGAAACACGCCTCGCGTGGCGGAGGTGACGATGGAGGTGCCGGGCTTGCGGATGCCGCGCATAGCCATGCAGAGGTGCTCGGCCTTCATGACAACGGCGACGCCGTCGGGGGCGAGCGCCTCCATGATGGCGTCGGCGACCTGGGAGGTGAGGCGCTCTTGGACCTGGGGTCGGCGCGCGAATATGTCGACCGCTCGGGCGAGTTTGCTGATGCCGACCACCTTGCCCCGAGGCATGTAGCCTACGTGGGCAGTGCCGAAAAAGGGGAGCAGGTGGTGCTCACACATCGAGTAGAAAGGCACGTCGCGCATGATGACCATCTCCTGATGGTCCTCTTCGAACTGGGTGGAGAGGACCCGGATGACGTCCTCATCCGTGCCGCTCGCGATCTCTTCGTACATCTGGGCGACGCGCTTGGGTGTGTCGAGCAGCCCGTCGCGCATCGGATCCTCGCCGATGCCGATCAGCAGCTCGCGCACGGCCCGCTCAACACGATCAGTGTCGATTGCCATGGTTCACCTTGCCCTACGATGCCCCCGGCGGTCTGGGGGAAGCTTCCAGCAGGTCTGTGACCGCTTGCAGGTTGGCTGACGACTCCTCCATGGGAGCGTCGGCCAGCTCGCGAGCAATCGCGGGGTCCTTCAGTCCGTTTCCGGTGATGATGCACACCGCAGTCCGGTCGCCCAGGTCGAGGCCATCGTCCGCGAGCTTGATGAGCCCCGCGAGTGATGCCGCGGACGCGGGCTCGCAGAATATGCCTTCGCGTCTGGCCAGCATCTTGTAGGCTGCCAGTATCTGGTCGTCGGACACCGCGTCGATGACCCCGCCGGATTCGTCCCTGGCCGCGACAGCGCTCGACCAGCTCGCGGGGTTGCCGATACGGATCGCAGAAGCGACGGTCTGCGGCGACTCCACGGGGTGACCGAGTGCGATGGGGGCGGCGCCTTCGGCCTCGAATCCCATCATGCGAGGCAGCTTGGTGCTCTTAGCCAGGTCGGCATACTCCCGGAAGCCCTTCCAGTACGCGGTGATGTTGCCAGCGTTGCCCACCGGGATGCAGAGGATATCGGGCGCGTCGCCCAGGGCATCGATCACCTCGAACGCCGCGGTCTTCTGCCCTTCGATGCGATGGGGGTTCACAGAGTTGACCAGCGAGAGCGGTAGGCGCTCGGCGAGATCTCTGGCGACGTCGAGTGCCTGATCGAAGTTGCCCTCGACGACAATGACGCGGGCGCCGTAGGCGATGGCCTGGCTGAGCTTTCCCTCCGCGATGTTGCCCTTGGGCACGAGGACGACGGTGTTGAGGCCGGAGACCGCGCCGTAGGCGGCGGCGGATGCGCTGGTATTGCCGGTGGAGGCGCAGAGGATGGTCGAGTGACCCGCCTCGATGGCTTTCGCCACGGCAAGGACCATGCCGCGGTCCTTGAAGGATCCTGTAGGGTTGCACCCCTCTAGCTTGAAGTAGAGCGCACCGACGCCGATCTCACCTTCCAAGTGACGCGAGCGAACGAGGGGTGTGTCACCTTCGCCCATGGTGAGGTTTGGTGTGTTGGGCGTGAGCGGGAGATACCGCCCGTATTGTCTGAGGACGCCTATGCCCATGAGTAGCCCTTGACCTGGCTCCTCGTTCCGCTAGCGTGCGCCATCTTCGATCCGTATGACGTTGGAGACTTCTTCCACGACATCCAGAGCAGCAAGTCGGGAGACTGCTTGCTGCACCGCTACTTCATGTGCCGCGTGCGTCGTGACCACAATCTCGGCGAGGCCGTCTGCAAGATCGACCTCCTTTTGCATCACGGATGCCAGGCTGACCTCGAGGTCGCCCAACACCTGGGCGATGCGCGCCATGACACCGGGGCGGTCGAAGGCACGCAGGCGCAGGTAGTATTTCGTTTTGAGCAAGCCTATGGGTTGGATCTGCAGGTCCCGATCCAGCTCCGGTGGCCTTGGCGCTCCGCCACCAGACGCAATCTGCCGAGCCGTGGCAAGCAGATCTCCCAACACGGCACTAGTGGTGGGATCCGACCCGGCTCCCGGACCCTGGAACATGGCCCAGTCGACCAGATCTCCCTCTAGCTCGACCGCGTTGTAGACACCGTCGACATTGGCCAGAGGATTGTCCAGGCGAAGGAAGGCGGGGTGGGCCCGTGCCTGAACGTCACCTCCCGCCATGCAGCTCGTGGCGAGGAGCTTGATGACGTACCCAAGCTCGGCAGCATAGGTGAAGTCGGCCGGGGCCAACCTGTCGATGCCCTCACGGTACACGTCAGTGTCGCGGACGATGGTCCTGAAGGCGAGCGTGCTCAGTATGGCCAGCTTGTTCGCGGCGTCGACGCCATCGACATCGGCGGAGGAATCGGCCTCTGCATAACCGAGCCGCTGTGCCTCGGCCAAGGCTTCGGCATATCCAAGGCCCCCATGGGCCATGCGGGTGAGCATGTAATTGGTGGTGCCATTGATGATGGCATTGACTGCGGTGATGTCGTTGGCGCGCAGGTCCTGCAGGAGCGGGCCGATGATGGGTATACCACCACCCACGCTCGCCTCGAAGCGGATGCTCACGCCATGCTCGGCGGCGTGGCTCAGCACCTCGGGACCGTGGCGCGCCATGACGTCCTTGTTGGCTGTGACCACATGTTTGCCTTTGTGAAGCGCCTTCTGGATGTACGAGAAAGCCGGATCGTCGCCCCCCATGACCTCGACGATAATCTGAAGCTCCGGGTCGTCGAGGAGCTCGGTGGCATCGGACGTGAGGGCGACGCCGGGCGGCAGCGCCTCGCGATACCGCTCCACGTCGCGTACGAGAACGCGGCGCACGGAGACGGGGCGCCCGATCTGCGCCACGATGCGCTCGCGCTTCGCGGCAAGCGCGCGCACGACGCCCCCGCCAACCACGCCCAAACCCATGACTCCGACGGCGATGCCGTCATTGACAGATGCGCTAGAGATGATTCACCAGCCAGTTCGTATCGTCGGTAGACATGGTGAGCTCCGGGACAAGCTCGTCGGCGAGGCCCTCGAGCCAGAGCTGGAATGCGGCGTTGGCGATGAGCGACCGCATCTCGTCGGTGAGGGGCTGCACAGACGGTCCTTCGGTAACCCGCAGCACCATGAAGCCCAAGGTGGTGTTCAACGGCCCGACGACGGTGCCGACCTCGAGATCCTCGGCGAAAATGGTGTTGTCCAACTCCCCGAAAGCACCGCGGGGCACCCAGCCAACGACGCCGCTCTCGTCGGCGATGAACAATTCGGTGTTAAGGTCGGCAGCAACGTCTGCGAACCTCTCGTCGCCTTGGATGCGCTCAATCGCCTCCTGCCCGAGGGCGGAGTTTTCGGCAACGATCCACTCCACGTTCACCTGCTCTTGTTCGGCTTGCTGGCGTGTCTCGAACATGTTCTGGAGTGCGACGTGGGCTAGCTGGCCCTTGGCCCACGAGCGATAGTCAGCCTCGGTCACATCGAGCCTTTCAAGGAAATCGCCGAATCTCTCGCGGCCTTCCTCCCCTAACACTGCAGGCAGAGGAGCGTCAGGATCGGATGCCGGAAGCCCGAACGTTTGCGCGATCGCGGCGTCGACCTCCTCACGCGGGACGGTGACGCCCATGGAGGGGCCGCGTTGTTCGAATAGGGCATGCCGGATGTAGTTGTAGAGGGCGTTCTGCGGCTGAACCGTGAGCGTTACTGCAGCATCGAGCCTGGCATACGGCAGCAGCTCGCGAAGCTGGACGGTCTCTTCGCCGATGACGGCCACGACGCGGCGCGGCGGCTGGAAAGACGAGAAGAACCAGCCGAAGCCAAGGATGAGCACGAAAGCGAGGGCAGCGACCCCGACACCTACTACGAGCAGGCGGCGTTGCCGGTTCTCGGTATCCCGGCGGGTCAGGCCTGGCTGTGGCCTTGCGCGACCGGTGGAGAGGCTTCGCTCGGCGCGTCGGCGCTGTCGCATCAGGCCTCCGTCTTGGCTTCGCCCGCTCCGTCGTCCTCCGCATCCGCCTGATCACCCGCGGCTTCCGGCTCGGCCGCGGGCTCCGCCACAGGCTCGGCTTCGGCCTCGGGCGCAGACTCGGCTTCGGCCTCAGGCGCGGACCCGGCTTCACCCACGGGTGCTGGCTCCACCTCAGCCTCGGGCGCCGCATCGGGCGCGGATGCCGGCTCCGCCTCCGCCGTGGCTGCTGGAGCATCCGTGGTCGCAGGTGCGTCCACAGGAGGAGCGATGTTGGGCATCTGCCCCAACGGTGGCGGCGGCGCGATGTCGCGAGGTGGTCCGTCGCCACGGAAGGGGCGCCGGCCCCGGTCGCCACGATCTGGTCGAGCGAGCTCCATAAGGCTGTGGCTACCGCTGTAGGGAAGCAGCGCGAGGAAGCGTGCGCGTTTGATGGCGAGGGAGAGCTGCCGCTGATGTGGCGCGCAAGTGCCCGTCCTTCGGCGAGAGTCGATCTTGCCCCAATCCGATATGAGCCGCCGGATCTTCTGAGCGTCCTTGTAGTCGATGACGGACTTGTCGACGCAGAATTGGCAGACCTTGCGCCGCGGAAAGAAACGTCGGCCCCCCGGCTTGCGGCGGCGTTGAGTCATCATGAGCGAACTCTCCTTCTGGCCCGGAAAACCGGGCTGCCCCGGCGTTGCCGGGCGCGAGCTGATCGGGCCTGGCCCCGTCTCCAGGGCTCAGGGAGCGGCTTCGATCGCCGCCCTAAAAGGGCAGGTCGTCAGGAGAGGAGACGGGTTCGCCGACACTGACGTCGGGCTCTGTCCCCGGTGCTCCGTACTCCTCGCTGCCCTGCTCGCTTCTGCCAGCTCTATCGAGGAACAGGACGCGATCGGCGATAATCTCGTTGCGGAATCGCGTTTGACCATCGTTGCCCTGGAAAGAGTGGCTATGCAAGCGCCCCTCAACGTAGGCGCGGCGGCCTTTGCTGAGGTACTGGTTCACCTGTTCGGCGAGATTGTTCCAAGCGACGACGGTGAACCATTCCGTCTCCTGCTTGCGCTCGCCATCCTGTGCGTTGTACGAACGGCTCGTCGCTATGCGGAAGGACGTGACCGGGTTGCCGTTGGGGGTGTAACGCATCTCCGGGTCGGTCCCAACGTTGCCGATCACCATCATCTTGTTCAAACCGGCCATGAGGGGCCTCCGCGAGTCGCGCTAGCCGTCTTCCCTGATGAGCATGTGCCTGAGCACGTCGTCGGTGAGCTTCAGCGCGTTGTCCAAGGACTTGGCACCTTCGCCGTCCATGTGCAAGTGCGCAAGGTGGTAGTGGCCCTCGACGTGCTGGCCGATCTTGTAGGCGAGCTTCCGACGTCCCCAGCTATCTTCGCTGACCACTTCCCCTTGGAAGTCGCCGATGACGCGCTTGATCCTGTCCATGACGCTCCCAACCCGGTCGTCGTCGACCTCTGGGTTGAGAACCAACGCTAGCTCGTAGTGCCGCACCATCCCTCCAAGCGGGGATCGCCCCCGCGCCGTGCCCGAGGGCCACGGTCTTACGCTCTGAGATACACGATGGCCAGGAGAACGCCACCCGAACAAGGATTATAGCAGCGGGACGAAGAGGCCTCAACAGCGGCGCTCCCGTCGAGGAATCCAACCCTAGTAGTCGAGCCCCGGAACGGGGAACGCTGCAGTGAGCGTCGCAACCTCTTCGCGGGTCTCCTTGGCGACCTGCGCGTCGCCTCGGTGGTTGAGCGTTCGCACGATGAGTTTGGCGATCTGCTCGCATTCAGCAGTCCCGAATCCACGGCTGGTGATGCTGGGCGTACCGAGCCGCAGGCCGCTGGTGACGCGCGGCGGCTGCGGGTCGTTGGGGATGGCGTTCTTATTGACGGTGATGCCTACGGCCCCGAGCGCCTCTTCGGCCTCCTGGCCGGTGCACTCCAGGGGACTGAGATCAACGAGCATGAGGTGGTTGTCGGTGCCTCCGGAAACGATCCGGACTCCGTCGGCTTCGAGCGCGGCCGCCATGGCCTTGGCGTTGGCGACGATCTGATGGCCGTAGGCGGCGAAGGCCGGGCCGAGCGCCTCCCCGAAGCAGACGGCCTTGGCGGCGACGGCGTGCATGAGAGGACCGCCCTGCGCGTAGGGGAACACGGCGCGGTCGATGTTCCTGCGGTACTCGTCGCGGCAGAGGATGAACGCACCCCGCGGGCCACGCAGGGACTTGTGAGTCGTGCTGGTGACGACGCCGGCATAGGGGATCGGCGAGGGATGCGCACCGGCTGCGACCAGGCCGGAGATGTGTGCCATGTCCACCATGAGGACGGCGCCGACCTCTTCCGCAATCTGCCCGAAGCGCTCGAAGTCGATGGTGCGGGAGTAGGCCGTGTAGCCGGCGACGATTACCTTGGGCCGGGCCTCTTTGGCCATGGCCTCGATGACACCGTAGTCGAGCTGCTCCGTGTCGGGATCAAGACCATAGGCGACGAAGTTGTAGAGCTTTGCGGAAAAGTTGACGGGGCTGCCGTGGGTGAGGTGTCCGCCTTGATCGAGGCGAAGGCCCATGACGGTGTCGCCGGGATCCAAGAGCGCGGCGTACGCTTCCATGTTCGCGGTCGCTCCGGCGTGCGGCTGCACGTTGGCGTGCTCCGCGCCGAACAACTCCTTGGCTCGGTCGATGGCAAGCTGCTCGGCGATGTCGACAAACTCGCAGCTTCCATAGTAGCGCCTACCGGGGTAGCCCTCGGCGTACTTGTTTGTCAGGGGCGAGCCCTGCGCCTCGAGGACGGCCCGGCTGGCGTAGTTCTCCGATGCGATGAGCACGATGTTGCGGCGCTGGCGGTCGGTCTCCTGCTCGATGGCACGTGCGACCTCGGGATCGCGCTCTGCTAGGACACTCACTTCTGGTTCCTCCTGGTCGGGCACATCGAGCATTTCAGCCGCCTTGGCCTGAACGGCGAGTGTAGGCTAGCCCCAGAGGCCGGTCAATCGGCGGTCAAGTTCAGTGCGGTCCTCCGAGCGAAGCAGAGGGTTTGCACCGTCTCGACGCCCGAGGGCCGCAGAGCGCTCGCCGTGGCCAGAGCGATCACATGGGGGTTCGCTTACTTGAGCCGAAGAACCGTGGCCCTGGCGACTTCCTGGTGCTCGAACGGAGCGGCGAGTGTCCGGTATGAGCGCTCACCGGCGGCGTACTCCGGGTTGGTGGGACGCTCAGCAGCCACTACGCAGACGTCGCTCAGATACGTGCCTGGGGCGCCGCAGCCAAAGCAGTGCGAGGGCAGCGCGACCTGAGGTGTGCGATCCAACAATCCGCTGGATATCGCCAAGCCCCCTTCCCAGTGGCCCCGGCACCTGCGGTCCCCAAGGCCGCTGTGCTACCGTAGGCGCGCTGCGGCTCTCTCCCCCGGTGACCGGGCCCAGTTCGGGTGCGCCGGCAGAAGCCGCGTGCGAGGCAGCATGATAACCACAGTCTTCTTCGACTTCTATGGCACGTTGGTCAAGTGGTCGCCGGCGGCCGAGGAGATACAGCGGGAGGCGGCGCTGGCCGAGGGGTTGGTAGTGGACACGCGGGCCATCGGCCAGGCGTACCCGACCGCCAATGCGCTGCTCGACCAGGAGAACGCACGATCGCCAATAGCGACGTGGTCGCAGGAGAAGCGGGACAGCTTCTTCACCGAATACGAGCGAACGCTGCTGGCTACTGCCGGATACGACGTGGAGCCCGATCTGGCACAGCAGATCTGGGAGCGGGTGCGGTCGACCCCGAAGCAGCTCGCGCTGTTCGACGACGTGGAGCCCGCACTGAAGGAGCTGAAAGGGGCAGGCCTGAAACTGGGCGTGATATCCAACATGAATCAGGACATGGGGATGCAACTGGCACAGGTCGGGCTCGCCGACTACTTGAGCACGTGGGTGTCGAGCGCGGAGGTCGGCATGACCAAGCCCCACGCGGCGATATTCCAGGAAGGGCTTGCCCGGGCCGGCGCCACCGCGGATCAGGCAGCCCACGTGGGGGATGGGTACGACTCGGACGTCGGCGGAGCGCGCAACGCCGGGTTGCTGGGCGTGCTGGTGTGGCGGGACCGGGATGCGGCGCCACCCGGCGATTGCCCAACGGTGACGTCGCTGACCGGGGTTCTTGCATACTTGCGGGAAACGCAACAGATTCTGTAGGCGCACGCCCATGGGGTTCCTCAGATGGCGGCGTGTGCTAAACTGAACCTGGTTGGCAGTCGCCAGCCACTTCCCGCCCGCGTTCGCGCGGCAACCCACTTCTCTTGGAAACGATGGCATACCAGGTTTATTTCGGCGACCTGACCGAAGAGAACCAGGCGTTCGTGCTGACGCTGCTCCGGCTCAAGGAAGAGGCAGGGACGATCGAGCCTGATGAGGCCGAGCTTCTCTACGCTCTTCGCGGTAGCCGGACCCCGTCGTCGTACCCGCCGCCCGAAGAGCCATTCCGCCAGGGACGGTCGAACAATCGTCGATCGAACCGACGGGGCTCGGGCAACGGACGCTCGCACGGCCTGGACAGCTAGCAGCCGGCCAACGCAGCGCTAGCCCGCACTCGCAGCCGCCTCCATCTCAACGATTCTGCCTTGGAAGGCCTCGATCCGTTCGAGCACCTCCAGTAGGGCTTGCCCCCATGCGATCTCTCCACCTGAGGCGGGCATGTGCACTTGCTGGTTGCCGACGTCGGTGCCATGCCCGAGAGCACCCTCGAGGGGTACGCGGGCGCCACCCACTTGATCGATGAGCTTGATGGTAATCCGGTCGCGCCGCCTAACGACCGACTCGACACGCGCGCGCCGAGCGAGCACCCGAACGCGCACGCCGTAGACGAGGTTGTGTAGCTCGTCGGGGAGCTGGTGTCCAAACCGGTCCTGGAACTCGCGGGGGAGGTCGTTGACCTCCTCGATGGTGCGTGCCTTCGCCATCCGCTGATACATGGACATGCGGGTTGGCATGTGCGGAACCAGGTCGTCGGGAATCGCCGCTGGAAGGCCGAGGTCCACGGTCGGATCCGGCGCGGTCGCTGAGGTGCCGGCCTCTACCCCGCCAGACTCACGAAGCTCCGCGACCGCCTCGGCCAGAAGCCGGGTATACAGGTCGAAACCGACGGCGTGAATCTGGCCGCTCTGCTCCGCGCCGAGTATGTTGCCGGCACCTCGTATCTCGAGGTCCTTCATGGCGATGCGGAAGCCGGCACCAAGCTCGGTCGCCGCGACGATGGTTTGCAGCCTGCGTTGAGCGATTTCCGTCAGCCGCCTGCCGCGCTCGACCAAGAGGTAGGCGTAGGCCCGCTGCGAGCGGCGGCCGATGCGGCCGCGAAGCTGGTAGAGCTGGGCGAGGCCGAGGCGGTCCGCCCGATCGATGATGAGGGTGTTCACGGCAGGTATGTCGAGCCCAGATTCGATGATGGTGGTGCAGACGAGAACGTCGCCTCCGCCCTCTGCGAAGTCGGCCATCACGTTGGCCAGCTCCTCCTCGTGCATTTGGCCATGGCCAACCATCACGCGCGCGTCCGGCACGAGATCGCGGATGTGATGGGCAACGAAGTCGATGGTCTTGACGCGGTTGTGCAGGTAGAAGACCTGGCCTCCGCGATCGAGCTCGCGGAGCACCGCCTCGCGGATCAGATCGTCGGATGCTTCGGCGAGATAGGTCTTTATCGGCAGGCGCTCCTCGGGCGGCGTGTCGATGGTGGAGATGTCGCGAATCCCGGCGAGCGCCATGTGCAGTGTACGGGGGATGGGCGTTGCCGTGAGCGTGAGCACGTCGACCTCTCGGCGCAGCTCCTTCAGACGCTCTTTGTGGCCAACGCCGAAGCGGTGCTCCTCGTCTACGATAATCAGGCCGAGGTCCTTGAAGCCGACGTCTTTCTGCACCAACCGATGGGTCCCGATGACGATGTCGACGTCGCCGGTCTTAAGCTGCTCGACGACGGCATCTTGGTCCTTGGCAGTGCGGAACCGGCTGAGCACTTCAACGGTGACGGGGAAGGGGCCAAGTCGCTCGGTGAACGTCTGGTAGTGCTGCTGGGCGAGCACGGTGGTGGGCACGAGGATGGCGACCTGTTTGCCGCTCATGACGGCCTTGAAGGCGGCGCGCAAAGCGACCTCCGTCTTGCCGTAACCGACGTCGCCACAGACGAGGCGGTCCATGGGCCGGGGCTGCTCCAAGTCGTCCTTCACCTGCTCGATGGCGGTCTCCTGATCAGGCGTCTCGACGTAGGGGAAGGAGTCCTCCACCTCGCGCTGCCAGGGGGTGTCGGGCTCATGGGGGATGCCGACGGCGGCCTCCCGCTCCGCGTAGAGTGCGAGCAGGTCGAGGGCCAGCTTCTTCGTGGACTCTCGCGCCCTGCTGACGGCGCGGGTCCATTCCTGCGTGCCCAGTCTGGTGGGCGCGGGCGTCGAGTCCTCGCCGCCGACGTAGAGGGAGACTCGGTTGAGGTGTTCCATGGGCACGTAGAGGCGATCGCCCTGGGCGTACTCCAACACGAGATATTCGCGTCCCGTTTCGTCCGCGGCAGCCGCGGCGGGCACGACCGGCACGTCGGCTTCGCTGGTGGAGGGGGCGCCCGCGGTGGTGCCCACGAAGCGGGCGATCCCATGGTCGATGTGGACGACGTACTGACCCGGCGTGAGCTCGTCCAGTGTGATGGTTGGAACCTTCGAGGCGTGACGCCGAGTGCGTGTGACGCGCCGCTTGGACGTGCCGAATATCTCAACGTCGGTGAGCAGGGTGAGTGTCGGCTTGGGGTGACGCCCCTCCTTGTCGTCGCCCACCAGCGACCATCCGCCGGCGACGGCGGTGTGAACGATCTCGGCAACGCCGGGCTCAGGGAGTGCCTGGAGGGAGCGGCCTTCACGAACGCCGAGTTCCGCATCGCGCAGCAGCTCTTCTAGGCGCCGCGAGTGCTGCGTGCCCACGACCACCGAGGAGAGGCCGCCCGACCGAAGATCGGTGATGAGGTCGGCGACAACGCCCTGGTAGGCGGGGGCCGCCGACAGCGGTAGCGCGATGCCGGCGCCACCCGTTTCGGCCTGGTGGTAGCGGCTGAGCTTGAGCTTGCTCTTTGCGGCGCCGAGCTGCTCCCTCAGGCCGTCCCATGGCGCCAGGCCCGACGGGAATCCCAGGGGTAGCACTCCACGCTCCTGCTTGGTCAGCCGGAGCTTCTCGGCGTTGCCCTCGACGTGCCGCGCCGCTTCGTCGACCTCCGAAGGCTCGTTGATGATCACGGCGGCATCGCGGACATCAGCGAGATGGTCGAGGAGGGTATGGTGCAGCAGGAATCCGGAGTACAGCGACGCTTGATCCATGGAGAGGCCGGCCATCAGCTCGGCCAGCTCGTCCCCCACCCGGTCCCGCTCGGACGCATGCGTTCCGGAGAAATCGAGCCCGCGCACGAGCGAGTCCACGAGATCGTGATCCGCAAGCGATGGCAACAGCTCGGCCGCCGGCAGCAGCGTGACGGAACCGACCTCGCCACTGGATCGCTGGCTGCGCACGTCGAACGGCCGGATGGTGTCGACGCGATCACCCCACAGATCGATCCGCAGCGGCTGCGGGTGCCCGGGAGGGTAGACATCGATCAGGCCACCTCGTCGTGCCGCGGCCCCCGGCTCCTCGACGGCGGGCCCGACGCGGTAGCCCATGCGCGCCCATTTCTCGAACGTGGCGTCGATGGCGATCTTCTGGTCTCGCCGTATCTCGTGAATGAGCTCGCCGAAGAGCTTGGGGCTGAGGGTTTTCTGCATCAACCCGGTGACCGAAGCAATGATCAGCGGCGGCTGGAACGGCTCGTCGTCTTCCGGAGGCGCGCCGTAACGAATCCCATGTAACGCGCCGAGGGCCGCCATCCGCTCGTGGACGGTGCCCGCCTCGACACTGAGACGCTCGTAGGGCAGGACTTCGGACTCGGCGAAGTGGTAGATGGGAGCGTCGTCGCCACAGTAGGCCTCGAGCTGCTCCACCAACCGACGCGCGTCGTCGGGATGCGGGCAGATCACGAGCATGGGTCCCACCGCATCGCGCCACAGCGATGCCACGACGTACGGCTTGGCCGATTCGACCACGGTCGCGGCAGGAGTATCGCCTGCCCGCAACCGGGCGAGCAGCTCCCGGTACGCGGGGCGCTCCCTGAGCGCGGCGGTGAGTCCGAGAAGGCTCACGATCCTCCAGTCAGCTGCCGCATCGGTGGCACGCGAAAAGGGCTGCGCCGGTGTCTCTGCGCACGCCAATACGACCGGCAAGCCGGTCTAGCGCCATTCTAGCACCCGATTGAGGGCTTGGGAGAGTGCGGTACAATAGTCAGGTTCACGACCATACCCCTGCGGCCGGGCTCAGAGGCCGCTTGCGATCACTCCTATGGCAGCACTGCACCCAGGAAAAGCAGATGGGAAAAGTGGCCAGCCGCGGCTTGCGTACCACTGTGTGGTGGTGAAGGCGGGCACAAACGTGCTGACCGCGAAGAGCGCGCGCCTGAACCGCGCCATGATGGCATCGCTGGTGGCACAGGTAGCGCAGCTACGTGGCCTGGGCGCCAAGGTGGTGCTGGTGACGTCCGGCGCCATCGCCGCGGGAAGAGAGGCGGTGGGTACGCCGGCCGACGCGAAGGGCGTGGGCGTGAGCCAGATGCTGGCTGCCGTGGGCCAGAGCCGGCTGATGCACGCCTATCAAGAGCTGTTCTCAAAGCACGACGTGGTGGTGGCACAGGCACTGCTGACGCGTCAGGATGTGGAGCGCCGCGTCGGCTACCTGAACGTGCGGGAGACGCTCCAGCGCCTCCTGGAGAACGGCGTCGTGCCCATCGTCAACGAGAACGACGTGGTGGACACCGCCGAGCTGTCGCAGGACGGCAACGGGGAGGGGCGCTTCGGAGACAACGATACCCTGTCGGCCCTGGTGGCGAACCTGGTCGACGCGGACCTGCTGCTGTTGCTCACGGACACTGGAGGCCTCTTCACGGCCGACCCCAACCGGGAACCCAACGCCGAGTTGATCCCGAGGGTCGAGCGTATCGACGCGTCGATCATGGGGCTGGCAGAGGAGCACCGGAGCACGTCGACCCGCGGAGGCATGGCATCGAAGCTGCTGGCCGCGCAGCGTGCCACCGGCGTCGGCGCTACGACGGTCATCGCGCCCGGACACGAGCCGGACGTCGTGACGCGCGTGGCCTGCGGCGAGGAGATCGGCACACTGTTCCCCACCCGCGTTTCAGCGGTCGAGAGCAGGAAGCGCTGGCTCCGCAGCGGCTCGGCGAAGAGCGGCGGGGTGCTCGAAGTGGACGCGGGTGCGGCCCGAGCCTTGCGCAGCGAGGAACGCAGCCTGCTGCCTGCAGGTGTGCGCGGCGTGCGCGGCTCCTTCAACCGAGGAGACGTGATCGCAGTGGAATCGGACGGCGAGCTGATCGCTTACGGCCAGGCGAACTACGGAGCGGACGAGCTTCGGAAGCTGTGTGGCGCCCGGTCCAGCCGGATCGTCGAGCTGTTGGGCTACGCGTATGGTGACGAGGCGATCCACCGCAACAACATGGCCGTGCTGTAGGCAGCAAGCGAAGCGCGAGGGTCTGACATGGCGACTGTGACATCGGAGCTGGTGACCAAGGCGCAGGCGGCGCGTGTGGCGGCCCGCGACCTACGCAAGTTGTCGTCGTCCACCAAGAACGCGGCGCTTGAGGCCATCGCCGCCGCCCTCGAAACGCAGCAAGCCATTGTGCTGGAGGCCAACGCCTTCGACATGCAGGGCGGTCGCGAGGCGGGCCTGGGCGATGCGATGCTGGATCGCCTGCTGCTGACCGAAGAGCGGCTGAGCGGGATGGCCTCCGACGTGCGGACCGTCGCCTCCTTGCCCGATCCCATCGGCGAGACTTTTGATGGCCGCGTGCTGGATAACGGGCTGCGGATCGAGCGGCGGCGCGTGCCGCTGGGCGTGATCGGCTCAATCTACGAGAGCCGGCCCAACGTGACGGTGGACATCGCCGCGCTATGCCTGAAGTCCGGGAACGCAGTCGTGCTTCGCGGCGGCAAAGAAGCGATTCATTCGAATCACGCGCTCACTGTGCTGGTGCGTGGCGCCGTGGCGTCGGCCGGCGTGACGGCTGAGGCGGTGCAGTTCGTAGACGACACGCACAGAGGGGTGGTCGAGGAGATGGTGAAGGCGAACGAGCACCTCGACCTGCTAATCCCGCGAGGCGGGCCGGGGCTGATCAACTACGTGCGCCAGGAGGCCACAGTGCCTGCCATCACCGGGGGCATCGGCGTGGTGCATGCGTACGTGGACGCGTCGGCGAACGCCGAGCAGGCTGCGGCAATCGTGCTCAACGCGAAGACACAGCGTCCCACGGTGTGCAACGCGCTGGACACGTTGCTGATCCACTCTGCGGCCGCGCCGCGCGTGCTGCCGGAAACCGCCGCCCAGCTGATTGCGGCGGGTGTAGAGCTGCGATGCGACCAACGGGCGCTGTCGCTGCTTGGACCGGTCGATGAGCGCTCGGTGAAGGCGGCGGGCCCCAGCGACTTCGGGCAGGAGTTCTTGTCGTTGGTGCTGTCGGTGCGCGTGGTGGATTCCATCGACGAGGCGATCGAGCACATCGAGCGGCACGGCTCCGGCCATACGGAGGCGATTCTGACAGAGGACGACACCAACGCGACACGGTTCGTGGACGAGGTGGAGGCCGCTGTGGTGCTGGTGAACGCAAGCACGCGGTTCAACGACGGTGCTCAGCTCGGCCTCGGCGCGGAGGTGGCCATCAGCACGAACAAGCTGCACGCCAGGGGCCCTATGGGGCTACGCGAGCTGACCTCGTACAAGTGGGTCGCGCTCGGCACGGGTCACGTACGACCGTAGCACGAGCCGGGGAGACGATCATGCTTCGATTCGAGCGCGAGTGCCGCACGCCGTACTCCGAGGTCTATACCATCCTGGACGATGACATCCCGCAGGGCCGGTTCGACGTGCATTACGCCGGCAACCTTATCCACGCCACTCTGTGCGTGTCAGAGCGCTACACGCAGCAAGAGATCCAAGACCTGATCGAGGATCTGGACGACGAGATCCTGGACGCGGTCGGCCTGTCCCGCGACGACTTCATCGTGCACGTCCACCAAGGCCGCGACGTCGGCGTTTTTTCCAACAGCGAGTACAGCGAGGACGAGTCGAGCCCGACGGAGAACTAGCAAAGCGACTCCCGGCGCTTGACACGAGCGGGCCGCGCCTAGAAGCATGTGCCCTCGTGATCATCGATTTCCATACGCACATCCTGCCGCCATCGTTCAAGCGGCGGCGCGCCGAGATCGCCGCGAGAGACGCGACGTTCCGTAAGCTGTTCGCGGATCCGAAGGCGAAGATCGCCACCGCGGCGCAGCTGATCCGCGCCATGGACGAGGACGGTGTCGACCGGGCTGTCGTGGTCGGTTACGGGTGGTGCGATGGGGATATCGCGCGCGAAGCTAATGACTACCTGCTGGACTCGGCGGAGCGCCACCCGAAGCGGATCATCCCCTTCTGCAGCGTGAACCCGGACTGGGGCGACGAGGCGCTCAGGGAAGTGGAGAACTGCTTGGACGCGGGGGCCCGCGGGATCGGCGAGCTGCATCCCACCACCCAGCAGTTCCGCCTCAAGGGGAAAAAACTGAGGGATCTGATGCGGCTCGCAGCGCGCCGGGACATCCCCGTCCTGGTGCACGGGTCAGAGCCGGTGGGTCACGACTACCCGGGCAAGGGCGACACGGACCCGGCGACGTTGCTGGGGCTGGCAGAGGCGTTCCCCAAGAATCGGCTCATCTTCGCCCACTGGGGTGGCGGCCTGCCGTTCTACGCGCTGATGCCAGAGGTACGGAAGGCGCTGGCGAATACATACTTCGACACGGCGGCCTCGCCCTTCCTGTACCAGCAAAGCGTATTCCGCACGGTGGCGAACGCCGCGGGGATGGAACGGGTGCTGTTCGGCTCGGACTACCCGCTACTGCGCCCCAAACGCGTGGCAGAGCAGGCCATGTCGGGGCTGACGTCGAAGCAGGCGGCAGAGGTGCTCGGCGGCAACGCAAAGACGCTGCTGGGGCTGTGAGGTGATTCCATGGAGCCTCGCTCTGCGCCGTGAGCTGGGCGCCCTAGCCTGCTCGTACGCTAAGCGCCACGGTCTACCCGCCTACGCCAGCAACGGCGAGGGGCCCGCGGTGCTGTTCGTCGACTACGACGTTCACCACGATATTGGTGAGCGCTGGGGCCGGCGGCACGGAAACTTCCTCGACGCAAGCTACGAGCGTATCAACACCGACTCGGCCTGGGCGGCTCGCTTGCGCAAGACTCACACGCAACGCCATGCGCTCCCCGTGGAGTATCGCGACGCAGCTCTGGAACTCGATTCCTGCAACAGCTCTGATGCGCTGCTGATGAACGTCCTGTGCTACCCCGGCGTCCTCGGGTACGAGCCCATGGCAAGACGGTTGGGCGTGACAGCTGACCCGGAGTCGTCACTCATGTTCGGGTTCCGTCCGCGCGTGCCGTTCGTGACCGGCCGTCGCGATAGCACGGAGGTGGACGCGCTTCTGGGCGACCTGCTGGTCGAGGCGAAACTGACGGAGACCGGCTTCACGGCCAAGCCCGAGGTAGCGCTTCGGCGCTACGCCGAGCTCGACGCGGTTTTCAACGTCGGCGAGCTGCCGCACACGGGCGACGGCCTCTACGACGGCTATCAGATAATCCGCAACGTGCTGGCCGCGTGGGAGCATGGTCGCGGTTCCGGCTGCTCTACGACGAGCGGCGGCCCGACCTGATCGAGGGCCTGTACCGCGTACTGCGGGCGATGCGGGTGAGCGAGCTGCGCACGCGATGTGGGGCGATCACGTGGCAGCAGATCGCAAGCGCATCGCCTGCGCCGCTGGGGACGTTCCTGAAGGAGAAGTATGGCATCGGATAGCGAGTTCACGCTTCCGGACTACCTGCGGCCCGGGCTAGACATCGTGTTCGTTGGAATCAACCCTGGAACCTACTCGTCGAAGGTCGGGAAGTATTTCGCGACGCCGCAGAACAGGTTCTGGCCGGCGCTGAGCCGGTCGGGGATCGCGAATGCCAGCCGGCCGCTCGTGCCGGGGGACGAGGCATGGCTGTGCGAGGCCGGCATCGGCTTCACCGACGTGGTGAAGCGCGCCAGCAGCAGCGCGTCCGACCTGCGCGCGGCCGACTTCAGAACATGGGCTCCGCTGGCGAAGCGCAAGCTGGAGCAGGCGGCACCCCTGGTGGTCTGCTTCAACGGGCTCACCGGCTACCGGTGGTACATGCAGTACGCCGAGGGGGGCAAGGTGAAGCCGGCGCTCGGCCCGCAGCGCGATCGCCTGGGCGTGAGCACGGTGTTCGTGGCGCCGAACCCGAGCCCAGCGAACGCGACCTACTCGCTGGACGTAATCGCGGAGTGGTATCGCAAGCTGGGTGTGCTCCGCGACCAGCTAAAGCCGGCCGCGCATGGCTAGATTACCGACGCTTCGCCTGTTCGTGGCGATCGAACTGCCGCCGCCGGTGACCGACGCACTGGCGCGAACGGTCGAGGGGCTGCGAAGCACGTTGCAAGGACCGTACCGTTGGGTCGCCGCCACGGGCATCCACCTGACGCTGAAGTTCCTGGGCGACGTGGACGGCGACCGCGTCGATGCGTACGGGACGTCGCTGGCCACCGCCGCGCATCACGAGCGGTTCCCGCTGCGACTGTCCGGTGCCGGCATGTTCACGCAGCGGGGCGTGGCGCGGGTGGTATGGGCCGGGCTGGGCGGCGAGACGGAATCGCTCGATGCGCTCCGGGATACGGTGGAGGCTTCGCTGGTGGCCGCCGGTGCAACGCCCGAAGCGAGGGCGTTCCGGCCGCACCTGACGCTTGCGAGGGTGCCCGGCCGGCTCACCGCCGACCGGCAGGGAGCGCTAGTGGCGGCGCTGGCAGAGGTCAGCTTCGCGGAGGACGCCGCCTTCGACGTGCGCGCGGTAAGCCTGATGCGCAGCCAGCTTGGCCGCGGGGGAGCGCGCTACTCGCGGATTGCGAGCGTTGCGCTAGCCGGCTAGCCGGCTAGAGGGTCATCTGCCAAGCACCGCCAGCGATTATGGCGAGTCCGGCGATGAGGACGAACAACGCGAAGTTGACCCGTTGCGCCAGCGATACGAGAACGCGGATGCTGGCGAATCCGACGACGGCCGCCGTCAGCAGCCCAACGGTCCCGGAGAGGCTCGTGAGCAAGCCTGCCTCTATGCCGGCGAAGAGAGCGGCGCCCATGCCAGCGGGGATGCTCATGAGGAAGCTGAGCGCCAGCGCCTCGGTGCGGTCGACGCTTCTGCCAAGCAGCACCGCCACGGTGAGACCGGAGCGGCTGAGGCCCGGCAGGGCGGCCACTCCCTGCGCCACGCCGGCGAGCACGGCGTCGAGCGCCGTCACGTCGTCCCGGCCCCGCAGGCCTACGGCCGGCCGCCGCGCGAGGGCGGCGGCGGTGACCAGCATGAGCCCACCGACAGCCACCATGGCGCCCGCGCCGAAAGAGGCCGAGGCCTCGCCAACCAGCGCCAGCAGGGGCAGGCCGATTGCGCCGCTAGTAAGCGTCGCGATGAGCAGGAAGCCGAGCAGCGGCGATGGGTGCCGTGGATCGCCCAGCGCCTCCCCGACGATGCCGCGGACCTCGGATCGATAGGCGAAGAGCGCAGCGATGGACGTGCCCAGGTGCAGCCATACCGCGACGGCGAGCGCCTCGTCGACCTCCATGCCCAGGGCGAAGCTGCCAACGGCGGTGACGACGCCCTCGGAGCTCACCGGGAGCCATTCGGTGACGCCCTGAACCAGCCCGAGCAGCAGGCCGTCCACCAGGAAGACGGGGTCGAGCATCGGCGTATACGCCGCGGGAGACAGGAGGGTGATCACCGGCTCATGCTAGCCTCTAAGCTAGGTGCGCGGAACCGCGCAGCGGTCCGATTACGGGCCGGGTATGAACAGGTGTGAAGAGGAGGTCGAGGAGATGGAGTTCAAAGACGCGCTGGCGTTCCTGCAGGAGAATCATTCGTCGGTGGTGACGACGATTGGGAAGACCGGCCTGCCGCAGGCGACGATCGTTCGCGCCGGGCCGTACGACGGGAAGATGGCATTCGTGGTGCGCGGCGGCACGGTGAAGCTGGCAAACCTGAATCGCGATCCCGCCTGCACGGTGCTGACGGTGACGGCGGATTGGCGCAAGTACGCGAGCGTCGAAGGCAAGGCGGAGATCCACAGCCCTGAGAACACCGAGGCCGAGGCGCTACGGCTCTTGCTACGCGCGGCTTTCTCGGCGGCCGGCGGGACGCATGAAGACTGGGACGCGTTCGACCGGGTGATGCTGGAGGAGCGCCGGGCTGTCGTGCTGGTCACGCCGGCCCGTGTGTACGGCCGCGTCTGACGTGTGTACGACCGTGTCTAACCCAGGCGAGCGACGTCGCTCGCCTGGTGGCTCGCGGTCCTGGCGCAACGGGTCGCGGCGGGGTGCTACGCCTACATGGCGTCGCTAGGCCGATGTAGCATGGGCGCATGCCTCCCACCGTCACCGTATTTGGCGTCGAGGGCCTGCCCGAGATCCAGCCCGGCGCCGACCTCGCCACGCTCATCGCAGACGCCTGCGCCAGGCAGCGAACGCCGCTGGCGATGGGCGACGTCCTAATCGTTACGCAGAAAATCGTGTCGAAGGCGGAAGGGCGCGTGATCGACGTGAGGTCGGTCACTCCCTCTGCGCTGGCAATAGATTTCGCCGCGCGGTGGGAGAAGGACGCGCGGGTGGTCGAGGTCGCGCTTGCCGAGGCGGTGCGCGTGGTGCGCATGGAGAACGGAATCCTAATCACGGAGACTCGCCACGGGTTCGTGTGCGCGAACTCCGGCGTGGACGCCTCCAACGTGGGCACCGGCAGCACCGATTACGTGGTGCTGTTGCCGCTGGACCCCGACGCCTCGGCGCGCCGTATCCGCGACCGCGTGGGCGAGTCGCTGGGCATCGCGACGGCGGTCATCGTGTCCGATACCTTCGGCCGGCCGTGGCGCGAGGGCGCCGGGAACGTGGCCATCGGCGTCGCTGGCATGGAGCCGCTGTGGGACTACCGCGGCGAGAGCGACAACGACGGCCGCGAACTGCACTCGACGGTGATCGCGGTCGCCGACGAGATAGCGGCCGCCGCCGAGCTCGTGACGAACAAACTCACACGCGTCCCCGTTGCCGTGGTACGCGGCTACTCTTACATACCCGGCGAATCGGGCATCGCCCCGGTGATCCGCGAACGCGACAAGGATCTGTTCCGCTAGCAATGCGCGTCGCTTTGCTACGGCTGCGGGCTAAAGCCGCCTGGCGGCCGTTTGGCTTGGCTCGTCTGGTGTGAGCGGCAGCAAGTGGGTCCAGGGTCGCACCCTGGAGGCTAGCCGAGGCTCAGGACGGCCACGCCACCGACGATCATCACGGTGGAAACCAGTTTCAGGCCGAGCGTCCGTCGGTCGAGCGGCTCGTTGAGCAGGTTCCAGGCCGGGGTGCTTAGCAGGGCGCTGAGGGCGAGCACGAATAGCGGGCGTGCAGCGGTGGTGGTGCTCACCAGTGAGACGGGGCCGAGCGAAACCGCAATCACGAACATAAGCCCGGCGATGGGCGCTGCGATGCCCTCCGCGATGAACAGCACGCCCATCGCCTTGACGTCCCGCGCCACCGTGCGCAACTCCACGTTCAACGACGGACGCCAAGAGAGAACGACGATACCCGCGCCCATGGATACGGCGCGGAAGCCCTGGATTGCCCATACGTTCATACGCTCCGTCGCCTCCTTGCTTAACACGAACGCGACCGCGAGCACTACGCTCGCTGCCAGCAGGATGAGGAACGCGCGGCCCCGGGCGATGCGGAACCAGCCCATCTCCAGCCTGATGTTGACGGCGATGCCTCCTGCCACAACGACGAGGATGGCCGCCCACTGCGTCCAACTCAGCTCCTCGCCCAGGAAAGTGACCGCGATCACGGACGCCCACACGGGGGCTAGCATCTGCATAGGCGTCGCTCGGGACACCTCTTCCAGCCTTAACCCATGGAAGAACAAGAATAGGCCGACCGCCCAGAGCAGCCCCGTCGCTAACGCCCACGGAATCCCGCTACCGCCGTCGAAGCCGGTCGTCGGGATTACGACGGCGAAGAACATGATCGCGATGGGGATCTGCAGCAGACCAAACGCTACGTTGAAGCTCGCCACGCCAGGGAAAAGGTGGGCGACCAGCCGCTTGTCCAGAATCGTGACGATGGCGAAGAGCGCGGTGCTGATGAGCGCGGCAGCTGCCCAAGTCATACGGGAGGCATGCTAGGCATGCCTCCACTGGGGTGTCAATCGCCACCGCGACCCACAGCGGCCTTGTGGAGGCGTGGCCAATCCTTGGCGTAGAGGCGCTCTGGTCGCTGGTGGCGCGCCTCCGCTTCTGGAAGCGGCATAGTAGTCTGGAGGCAATCGCCTAATCTGCGGCGCCGTAGGTTGGCTTGCGCGTGTTGTGACGCACGCGCCCCGTCCGTAGAATGGACATGCCCCGCCGCAGACCGTCATCGGACCGGGCCCACCCTGCGTGAGGAAGGATCACTGTGCCCCCTGCCACAAAGCTACCCGCCACCCTCGGCGCTTTGAAGAAAAGCGGCTATGAAGTTGTCCCCGTGCGGCAGGAGATCCGCCGCAATTTGATCTCCCGCATGGAGAAAAATGAGCCCATCTTCCCCGGCATCCTGGGCTATGACGACACCGTCATCCCGCAGATAGAGAACGCGATCCTCGCCGGCCAGGACATCATCCTGCTGGGCGAGCGGGGTCAGGCGAAATCACGCATCATCCGCAATCTAGTCGACCTGCTTGACGAGACCATCCCGATCGTCGCGGGCAGCGAAATCAACGACAACCCCTACGAGCCCACCTCTCGCTACGCCAAGGATCAGGTCGCCGAGAAGGGCGACTCCACGCCGATTGAGTGGGTGGGCCGCGACGTGCGGTACGGCGAAAAACTCGCCACGCCGGACATTTCCATCGCGGACCTGATCGGCGACGTCGACCCCATCCGAATCGCCGAAGGGCGCTACCTTTCCGACGAGCTCGCGATCCACTACGGGCTGATCCCGCGCACCAATCGAGGCATCTTCTGCATCAACGAGCTGCCGGACCTGGCCGAGCGGATTCAGGTGGGTCTGTTCAACCTCATGGAGGAACGGGACGTGCAGATCAAGGGCTACCGCGTCCGGCTGCCGCTGGACGTGCTGGTCGTGGCCAGCGCCAACCCCGAGGACTACACCAACCGCGGCCGCATCATCACCCCGCTGAAGGACCGGTACGGCTCGCAGATTCGCACGCACTACCCGAAAGAGTCGAGCCAAGAGATCGCCATCATGGAGACGGAGCGCACCCGCTTCCCCGACGCGGAGGATCGCGCCATGGTGCCCGAGTACATCAAGGAGATACTCGCGGAGTTCACGGCGCTCGCCAGGAAGCACCCCGAGATCAACCAGCGCTCCGGTGTCAGCGTGCGCGTAAGCATCGCCAACTACGAGACCGTACTCGCCAACGCCATGCGACGATCCATCGCCAGCAAGGAGGCCCACGCGGTGCCACGGCCCACGGACCTCGGCTACATCGTCGCATCGACCACCGGCAAGGTGGAGCTGGAGACGATGGAGGACGGCCGCGAGGGTCGTCTGCTCGAAGACCTGGTGAAGCGGGCCGAGCTGAACGTATTCGACCGTTATTTCACCGCCGCTGACTTCGACGCGCTGGTCGCAGCGTTCGAGGAGGGCTCAACCATCGACACCGGCGCCGAGCTGCCGGCCAAGGAATACGTCGGCACGCTTAAGAAATTCGACGGCTTCTCTGACGCCCTCGCCAGGCTGAAGGTTGGCGAGGACCAGGGGGTCATCGCATCGGCCATGGAGTTCGTGCTAGAAGGGCTGCACCTCAATCGGCGCCTCAACCGCGACAAAGTCGACGGAGGGTTTCGGTACCGCGGGTAGTGCACCGCGAATCGCATGACCACATCTAATCATTTGTGAAATGCGGCGCCAGTTAGCTCAACCCAGGCTACCTTGAGCGGATCGGAGGGCCTCGACCATGGCAGACGAAACGCAAGACGAACCTCAGTATGACGTAATCATCATCGGCGGTGGAGGCGCGGGGCTGTCCGCGGCCATCTATTCCGTGCGCGCCATGCTCAAGACGTTGGTGATCGAGAAGCAGGCGGTGGGCGGGCAGATCCTGTATACCGGCGAGATCGAGAACTACCCTGGATTCCCCGAAGGCATCCCCGGCCCCGACCTCGCGGTGCTTTACGAGAAGCAGGCGGCGCGCTTCGGCACCGAGTTCGAGTACGACTCAGTGGTGGGCCTCGACGTGGCCGGGCCGCTCAAGCGGGTCATCGGCGAGTTCGCCGAATACACCGCCAGGACCGTGATCATCACTTCCGGCGGCGAGCACAACAAGCTGGGCGTGCCGGGCGAAGAGGAGTTCGCCGGCCGGGGGGTGTCTTACTGCGCCACGTGTGACGGCAACTTCTTCCGCGACATGGACGTCACCGTTGTTGGAGGTGGTGATGCCGCGATGGACGAGGGCCTCTATCTCACGCGCATGACGAAACAGGTGACCGTCGTGCACCGGAGGGACGAGCTGCGAGCGAGCAAGATCTTGCAGCAGCGAGGCTTCGATAACCCGAAGATGGACTTCATCTGGGACTCTGAGGTCCAAGAAATCAAGGGGAACGGCGACGTGAACAGTATCGTCCTCAAGAATCTCAAAACGGGCGAGCTCTCCGAGCGGGACACCGAGGGCGTGTTCATCTACATTGGCTTTCACCCGATCAACGAGTTCATGCGCGGCGCGGTAGAGCTGGACAACGCCGGCCATGTGGTGACCGACCTGCAGATGCAGACGAACGTTCCTGGTGTGTTCGCCGCAGGCGACGTACGGGTGTTCTCCGAGCGCCAGCTCGGCAACGCCGTCGGCGACGGCATCGCCGCGGCCCTCTCTGCGTACCGCTACATCAACGAGGGGTAACCTATGCCCATAGGCTGGGCCATCGTCAGCACGGGGCGTCATCCCGACCAGAAGATGGCGCCGGCGATTAACGCGGCGGCCGGCTCTGCTATTGCCGCAGTCGTCAGCCGCGACGAGGGCCGAGCTCGGGAGTTCGCAGCAAAGCACAGCGCCGCCATCCCCTACGACAACTTCGACGCCATGCTGCGCGACGACGCGGTCGACGCGGTGTACATCGCCTCGCCGAACGCACTGCACGCCGAGCAGGCCGTCAAGGCCGCGCGTGCAGGCAAGCACGTGCTCGTCGAGAAGCCGATGGCACTCACCGTAGCCGATTGCCAGCGAATGATCGATGCCTGCGACGAAGCCGGCGTGCGCCTCGGCGTTGGATTTCACTTGCGCACACACCCTGGCCACCTCCGGCTGCGGGAACTCGTGGCGGACGGCGGGCTGGGCACCGTGACCTTGGCGGAGGCAAACTGGGGCCGCGGCACTCGTGGGCAGATCACGCCGCCGGCGCGCTCGGGACTGCAGGCGTGGTGGGACGACCCAGCGCTGATCGGGGCTGGGGCATTCATGGCAACGGGCGTGCACTGCGTCGACCTACTGCGCTTCGTGTTGGGTCGCGAGGCGATCGAGGTGAGCGCGACCACCGATGCGACACCGGATCGTCCACTCGAGGAGATGGTGGCCCTGACGCTCCGGTTCGAAGATGGCTCAATCGGCCGCGTGCTCACCGGACGTAGGACGCCCGACTACGCGCACAGCGACATGCAAGTCTATGGCAGTCTCGGCGGCGGTGGCGTGCTCGGCAGCCTCGATACGATCCAAACGGGGACGCTCGAAGTACGGACGAACGAGCTCACCGAGGATGCGTCCTACGAGAACGACGGGATCGTGCTCTACACGCGGCAGGTAGACGCCTTCAACGAAGCGGTGGCCGCCGGCACGGAGCCGATCGCCACAGGCCTCGATGGTCTGCGGACCGCGGAGATCACCGTCGCGATGCTGGAGTCGGCGCGAACCGGCAGGCGGATCGACCTGACGTAGCCGCGGCTCGGGGAATCGGCAACAAAAGGAAGAGGGCGCCGGTGGCGCCCTCTTCGCTGTATCCGTACAAACTCGGCTTAGTTGCTGCCGCAACCGCAGGAACCGCCGCCGCAGCCACAGGAACCGCCGCCACACCCACAACCGCCGCTCGTGGTGGCGATGTTCGGGTTGTTGATGACGAACCCGCTCCGCATGAGACCCTCGGTGTAATCGATCTCGGCGCCTTCGAGCAACGGGGCGCTATCGAAATCGGCGATGACCTTCACGCCGCTCTCATGCAGAATGAGGTCGTCCTCGGCGGGGCCTTCCTCGAGGGCGAGCATGTACTGAGCGCCGGCTCCATTCGGGACAACGATGACCCGGAGAGCGGCACCCGGCTGACCTTCCTCATCGAGGATTCCTTGCAATTTTTCAGAAGCAGATTCGGTAACCGTTATCATTCGCTCTCCTCGAAGACAGAACCTTCCGATACGACTGCAAGCCTATCAGCGCGCTCACCCTTGGTCAATGCAGTGAACTGCACGGCGGGAGCAGTGGCGGCAGAAGTTGGCGCTAGAGTCGATGCGCGGATTCGCTTCCCAATACGAGTGTCTCGCCACGCGCACGACGATTCTCGACTGCCTCAGCCGCGTGAGAAGCCGAAACCCAGCGATGTATTGTCACAATCCACCCTCGCCTTTATAATTGTGTGAAATTTCACTAAGAGGCACACGAATGGCATTGGACGAACTCGACGAAAAGCTTATCGCCATGCTGCAAGACGATGGGCGAGCGTCGAACATCGAGCTGGCGAAGAGGATCGGGGTGAGTGAGGGGACGGTGCGACGCCGGTTCAGGAATCTCGTCGAGGACAAGGTCATCCGCGTCGTGGCTATCCCCGACCCTGCAAAACTGGGCCGCAGCACGACGGCCCTAATTGGCCTTCAGGTCGACCCCGCATTGGTGGATCCAGTTGCGACGCAGCTCGCGCAGATCCCCGAAGTGCAGTATTCCGCGGTGACCACGGGTGCATACGACGTATTCGTCTGGGTGGCGTTAGGCTCCCCCGAGGAGCTATCGAGTTTCCTCCGCGGCAGCATCGGGGCCATCGAAGGCGTGCGCAGAACGGAGACGTTCGTCAATCTGTCGATCAAAAAAAATCCGGCCGGGCCGGTTCCCGTACTAGCGATCTAGACCCCCTTTTTTGCCGCGGGGGTGTTTGGTAAGCTACGGACGTGCCGCCGCCGGAGGCGAAGCCCGGTCTTGGGCTCTGAAAACAAGGGAGGTCTCCCCGTTCGATGACCTACATAATCGTGTCACCCTGCGTCGACCTGAAAGACGCCTCATGCGTCGATGTCTGCCCTGTGGATTGCATCTACGAGGGCGAGACCATGTACTACATCAACCCGGACGAGTGCATCGACTGCGCCGCCTGCGAGCCGGTGTGCCCCGTGGCGGCGATCTTCGCCGAGGATGCCGTGCCGGAGAACGAGAAAGAGTACATTCCGCTCAACTACAACTTCCCGTACCCGAGCTGACGGCTCGCACGAACTGAGTGCAAAAAAACCAGCCTGACCCGGCGCCGGGCCGGTTGGTTTTTTTGCACTCCATGCTGGTCTAGCCCCCGAGCTTGTCCAACACTTCCTCGGCCGGCGCTAGCAAGCAGGTGAATACGGGCACATCGCGCTCGGTATACGGCCGCTGCTCCGCGGTGCGCAACTCCATGATGAGATCGAGGAAGCGCTGTGGCTCCTCCGTCTCGAATCCCAGCACGAACTCTTGATCGTCCAGCCCGTAAGAGTAGCTCGTATGGATCTTGACCTCAGGGTAGCGATGCCCGACGACGAAGTGCTCGTTCATCATTCGCTGGCGCTCTGCCATCGGCAGCTGGTACCAATCGTGGGTTTTCACGAACGGATACACGAAGAGGTATCGGCGATCCATAGGGCGGATCCGTGTCCTACTCTCCGACTCGGCGTGCTCGTGATCATCGACGTAGGTGGAGCGCCTCGTCATGGCCAGGTAGGACACAGCCGTGTCCATGTACGTGCCCAGGTGCGTGCCGGCCATGGAGGTGGCGAGCTCCTGCACGTGCTCGAGGTCCGGACTGACAGCCCAGACCATCATGTCGGCATCCGCGCGCATGCCCATCAGCGTATAGGTGCGGATTGTCAACGGCGGAGAAGCCGCGGCGAGCACATCCGCAAGCTCCCGCTTGTCCTGGGCCCGGGTCTCGGGCGGAAGCCGCCGCCAGGCCGGATCCACCTTGTAGAACGTGTACTTGACGATCTGCGCGGACGTGGTGCTAGTCATGGGCGCTCCAAGGAAACGTGCGGGGATCCTCTGCCATTCTATAGCGCCGTTTTACGCCTCGCCTGCTTCGCCTCGCATTGCCATGACCGCAGCAGCGCCAAGTAGCACGGCTCCAGGCAGGTAGGCCCACGGTGTCAGCCACAGCCCGGCCATGGCAGATGCGCCCATCATCGCGGCCCCCGTCCTGAGACGGCTGCGAGCGGTGATCGCACCCACGACGGCCAGGATCGCCATGCCTATCGCACCGAAACTACGCAGCGCCTGCGCACCGCCCTCGCCCACTCCGGCCACAGCACCCACGCCTCCGAAGAACAGCGAAACGACCGCGCCGAGAAGCGCCAGCCCGGCTCCAAATCCTCCAGTTATTGCGACGATCCGACCCACGAAGTGTCCTCCGATGAGCAGCGAGCCCACTCAGGTCGAGTGTAACCCGCATCGGTACTCGGCGCCGCCGCATCCAACCAACGTGTAGAGAATACTGCTCTTCTTAAGCCTCGCTGTGGTGGCGATCGGTGCGGTCATGGCCACCACACCTAGCGACCCCGCGTGGAAGCTGCTGAACCCGTCAAAGGCGGTGGCGGTCGGCGATTGGGGGGGGGGGGGGCAGCACCGTGAAGTGGATGACGGAGGAGAAGCCTAGCATCATCAGCTTCGATGGAACGAAAGGCCCGCTACCGCTGCTCCGCGACCGTCTAGAATTGGACGACCGGCGGGATCCTGGGTTGGCCCATCAGCGTGTTGTACGCCAAACCGCCGGTCGAGCGGCACACGCGAGAACACCTGTTGGAGCTGAAGGAAATGATCGAGTTGTGAGCACAGGGCAGCCAGGCGTATCCGCATCAAGCGTGTGCACACGACCGCCGTCCGGGCCGGTTGCGGTGGAGGACGTGGAGATTGGGTAGGAGCGAAGGACGGATTGCGCTCGTTAGGCTCCTGGCATTGCTAGGCGCGATGACGCTCGCCGCGTGCGGCGTCGCAACCTCCGACAGGCCGAGCGATGGCTCCGCAGTGCAACTCGAGGTACCGAACCTCACGCTGTCGACCTACCAAGGCGACGAGCACCTCGGGGGAACCGAGGTGTCGCTGGCCGAGGTGGTCGGGTTGGGCAAGCCGGTCGTGCTCAACTTCTGGGCAGCGCTGTGCCCACCCTGCCGCGCCGAGATGCCCGGCATCCAACGCGTCTTCGACGAGCGCGGGCACGAAGTGACGGTTCTCGGTATCGACGTGGGGCCTCAACAGTTCATGGGGTCGAGGACAGAAGGGCGCCAGCTCTTGGCCGAGCTGGGAGTCACCTACCCAGCAGGCACGACATTCGAGGCAACGGTCGTGCGCGATTTTCGGCTCGTCGGCATGCCAACGACGTTGTTCATCAACGCCAACGGCTCGCTGCACCGGTCGTGGTCGGGCCTGCTGAACGAAGAGAAGATCAACGAGTTCATCGACAAGATGCTCGCTAGCTAGCAGGGTGCGGACCTCGCACTCACCCGCTGCCGCTCAGCAGTAGCAAGGCGAATCGTTGCCAGGCAGCTTTAATGCAGAGCCGTAGCGAACGCAGGCGCACAGTCAAACCCCTGTCATCCAGCGGACGCCGATTGACAGGCCTTGACCGTGCGCGTAGAAAACCCCCATCACGCACGTAGGAGTAGCCACCATGGCACGGGTGGTCGCGATCGACGGCAACCGGCATCTCTTCGAGAACAGCACGCGCATCATCGAGTGTCTCGAAAAGCTGCACCGCGAGTACCGCACGACGCGCCGCGCAACAGGCCGTGGTGCTGCGCGCCGCGGCCGGAGACTTCTATGGCCTGGCCTGGCCCCAACCACAGCCCCACGAGGTAACCCATGACATCGAGCTTCCACGAGCCGGCGACCCGCGCCCTGCACACGATCCCCATCGACGACGGGGCGGAAGCCTTCGTCGAGATGCTCAACAACACCGGCGTCGAATACATGTTCCTGAACTCGGGAACCGACACGTTCCCGATCCTGGAGGCATTCGCGCGAATGGCGGAACAAGAGCGACCCGTGCCGAAGATCGTCGTGTGCATCGACGAATCGACGGCCATGTTCGCGGCGCACGGCTTCTACCAGCTCACGGGCCGTACACAGGCCGTCCTAGTGCACGTCGACGCAGGCACCGCGCAGATCGGCGGCGCGTATCACGACGCCCAGCGCGACCGGGCGGCGATTGTGGTGTGCGCCGGGCGAGCGCCAGCAACATTCGGCACCGGCGTGCCCGGCGGCAAGGACATGTCCATCCACTGGATCCAGGAGCAGCCCGACCAGAACGGCATCGTGCGCACATTCACCAAGTGGGACTATGAGCTGCGCAACGTGGAGAGCATCAACTGGGTGATGCAGAAGGCGTTCCAGGTCGCCTCCACGGAGCCGGCGGGCCCCGTGTATCTCACCCTGCCCCGAGAGCTGCTGATGCAACGCATGGAGGAGCTTCAAGTGCCTCCGCAGAGCAGGCACGGGCAGCCTGTGGCACCTGCCGCGGACCAGGCCAGCATCGACACCATCGCCGACTGGCTCGTGTCGGCCAAGAACCCATTGATCATCACCGGGGCCTCCGGCCGCTACCCGGACACGGTGGGGCCGCTCACGGAGCTCGCCGAGGCGGTGGGCGCACCTGTGTCTGGCGCCATCGGCACGCGAATGAACTTCCCTACGCACCACCCGCTGAACGCGGCCACCACGGGAGGGCCGTCCGTCCGCGAGGCCGACACGATCCTCGTGATCGACCACGACACTCCGTGGATCCCCGAAGCCGACACGCTAGAGCCGAGCGCACAGGTTGCTTGGATAGACATCGACCCCACCAAGGACACGATTCCTATGTGGTCGTTCCCCGCCGACATCATGATCCAGGCGTCGTCGCGGACGGCGATCCCGGCGCTCCGGGACGCCGTGAACAAGCGCCTGACCGATGCTGACCGGACGCGCATCGCCAAGCGGGTGGAGGTCTACACCACCGCCAGCGCGGCGGAGCGCGAGCGGCTGGCGGCGCGGGCGCTGGCGGTGAAGGACGAGCAGCCGATCCACCCCATGTGGATCGCGCACTGCCTGGAGCAGGTGTTGGAACACGACGCCATCATCATGAACGAGGGCATGTCCGGCGCACACTCCTGGCTCATGCAGACGGACCGCAAGACACCCGGCACCGTGTTCACCAGCGGCGGGTCGAGCCTCGGCTGGGGACTTGGCGCAGCGATCGGCGCAAAGCTCGCGAACCCGGACCGCGACGTCATCGCTCTCGAGGGCGACGGGTCGTTCGTATTCTCGCGGCCAACGTCCGCGTTCTGGGCGGCTGAGAAGTACAACACCCCGTTCCTCACCGTGATCTACAACAACTCGCGCCATCAGGCGACCGTGAACAGCTGGAACAAGCACATCCCGGACAACGTGGCGAAACAGACCGGCTACTACCCGGGCGTGGACATCGACCCGTCCCCCGACTACGCGGTGCTTGTGCAGGCGTGCCGCGGATACGGCGAGACGGTGACCGACCCGGCCGAGGTGCTGCCTGCGCTGCGCCGTGGACTCGAGCGCGTGCGCGCGGGGCAAGCGGCGGTGCTCGACATGCGGATCCAGGTGTTGGACGGGCGGCGAGCCGCGAACTAACCGGCTCATGGTCTATCCACCCAGAACGATTTGGCCTACTGCGGCCGGGTGGGCAGAATGGCCGCCGGAGAGGGTACCGATCGCCGAATAGCTAGAAACCCTGCGGGGCCGCGGGAGCTTCAACACGCCTACAGAAAGCTCGTCGGCTCCTTGGCGAACGCCTCACGGCAGCCGTTGCTACAGAAGTAGTATGTCTCGTTCTCGTGATCGTGCGTGCCGCCGGTTGGGTTGGCCTCGTCCACTGTCATCTTGCAGACCGGGTCGGTGGCAGTGTCGCCGGGGTTCCCAAAGATAACGTCCAGTTGTGTCACGTTTTGCCTCCGTTGTGTTCGTTCTTATACGGTGCCTGAGGTCCGAGAGTCCTTCCACGTCCTGAGCCGGAGGCTGTTCGTTACCACCGACACCGAGCTCATCGCCATGGCTACGGCCGCAAGCATCGGGTTGAGGAGGCCAGAGTCACCAAGTCCCCATCGCAGGCCGTCGGGCACGCCCCCAGAGCCAAAGACAAAGTACAGCACCCCGGCCGCAACCGGGATCAGCGCCACGTTGTAGCCAAAGGCCCACGCCAGGTTCTGGCGGATCGCGCGCATCGTCGCCTTGGACAGCGACACCGCCGAGGCGACACCGCGGACATCGGCCTGCATGAGCGCTACGTCGGCGGCCTCGAGCGCCACGTCCGCTCCCGTGCCGATGGCGATGCCCACGTCCGCCTGCACGAGGGCAGGGGCATCGTTCACCCCGTCCCCGACCATCGCCACGCGATTGCCTTCGGCCTGAAGGCGAGCTATCTCCTGCGCTTTCTGGCTGGGCATGACCTCGGCCATGATGCGGTCGATCCCCAGCTCGCGGGCGATGGCGTTCGCCGTCGCTTCGGTGTCGCCGGTGAGCATGGCGACCTCGACTCCCATAACCCGCAACTGCGCCACGGCCTCCGCTGACTCGGGCCTGACCGTGTCCGCCACGGCGAGCAGCCCGATGATCTCCTGGCTCCGCAGCACGGCCATGGATGTCTTGCCCTGCTCGGCGAGCATCCTGGCGGCGCTCTGGACGGGCCCGCTCAGTTCGATGCCGGCCTGCGCGACCAGCCGCAAGCTCCCCACGGTGATGGAGTCGACGCCAACCATCGCTCGCACACCGAGGCCTACCGCGGCCTGGAATTCCTGTGGCTCTTCGAGTGCCAGGCCGCGCTCCACGGCGGCGGCCACGACTGCCCCTGCAAGCGGGTGCTCGCTGAGGCGCTCGACTGAGGCGGCGAGGCGGAGGAGCTCGTCCTCCGGCACTCCGTTGTGCGGCAGAAGGTCCGTAAGCCTGGGCTTGCCCTCCGTGAGCGTCCCGGTCTTGTCGAAGACGACCACATCGAGCTTGTGCGCCTGCTCCAGCGCTTCGGCGCTACGGATCAGGACTCCCTTGCGAGCGCCCACACTGGTGCCGACCATGATCGCGGTCGGCGTTGCAAGCCCCAGCGCACACGGGCAAGCGATGATGAGCACGGCGATGGCGGCCAGGAGCGCAAGGTTGAAGGACTGGTCCGGTCCCGCGACCATCCACACGGCGAAGGTGAGCACCGCTATGCCCAGCACGGCCGGGACGAAGTAGGCGGCGACAGTGTCTGCCAGCCGCTGGATCGGCGCCTTGGAGCCCTGGGCCTGCTGCACCATCCGAATGATCTGCGCAAGCGCCGTGGCGCTGCCGACTTTGGTCGCATGGTAGGTGAGGCTTCCCGTTGTGTTGATCGTGCCGCCATAGACGCGGTCTCTCTCCTGCTTGCTCACGGGTAGGCTCTCCCCGGTGAGCATGGACTCGTCCACGCCGGATGTGCCGGACGTCACCTCGCCGTCGACCGCGATCTTCTCGCCAGGCCGAACGACGACCGCGTCGCCGGGGACCACCTCGTCGATCGGCAGGTTAAGCTCATCGCCGTCGCGCACCACGCGCGCGGTGCGAGCTTGCAACCTCATGAGTGATCGGATCGCATCCGATGCTTCACCCTTCGCCCGGGCCTCCAGCAGCCGACCGATCAGGATGATTCCAATGATCATGGCCGAGGTGTCGAAGTAGGTGGGCTCATCGCCCGCCAATAGGCCGCCGAACACCGTGACCAACGCGCTGTACCCGTATGCCACGGAGGTGCCGAGCGCAATCAGCGTGTTCATGTTGGACGTGCCGTGCTTGGCGGTCGCCCAGGCGCTCTGGTAGAACTGCCGCCCGGCCCAAAACTGGACCGGCGTCGCAATCACCAAGGCGATGGCGTTGATCCATGTCATGCCAATGGCCCGCTCGATCGCAGGCACGAACATGAGCACCATGATGGCGACGGCGCCAACCGCGCTGGCAATCACCTTGTTCCAGAGGCGCTGTACCTCGCCGCGCCGCGAGAGCCGCTCCAGCTCCGTGTCCAGCGCGTCCGACCCGATGATGGCACCTGGCTCGTAGCCGGCCTCAGCCACCGCGGCCCGCAGGTCGCCGGCGGCGACGGTCCCCGGCACGTACGTGACGGCAACCTGCTCCATGGCGGGATTCCCGGCCGCGGAGAGCACCCCTTCCACCGCGCCAAGCTTCGACTCGACTGATCGAACGGCGGACGGGTCGGTCAGGCCGGCCACGCCGATGGAAACCTCCTCCTTCGCCGTTCCGTATCCCACAGAATCGACCGCCTCGGTCAGCGCTTCGATGCTGCCCTGGCCAATGTCGAACGTGACCGACGCGGTCTCGGTGGCCAGGTTGACGACGGCGCTAGAGACACCCGGCGCCCGCGTGAGCGCGCCTTGCACCGAGCTGACGCAGGCGGCGCAGGTCATGCCTTCGATGGGCAGGAGCACCCGCCGCTGCTCATGCACCTGCGGGCCCGTGCAATCCTGCGATGAAGTTTCGTTCGCCATGCCACACCCCCTCAGCGGTTCGCCACGTCGTAGAGCTCTAGCAACTCGCCGAGCACCTGATCCTCGCGGCCTTCCCTCACGCCTTCGACGACACATGACCGGAGGTGGCCGTCGAGCAGCAGCGCCTCGAGCTTCTCGATGGCACGGCGCACCGCGTGCGTCTGCTTCAGCACGTCGACACAGTAGGCATCTCCCTCAACCATACGGCGGACCCCCTCAAGATGGCCCGAGAGGTACTTCAGCCGCTTCAACGCGTCGGATTTCGTGTCGCTCAGCATGCACTGGCTCCTTTATACCCATCCCCCCTGGGGTGGGTATTGACGCAGGTTACGCTTGCCGTCAAAGGTTGGCAATGGGGAGGTGCCTGCGTTGGCGGCGGCTATACTGCAGAGGCAAGGGAGCACCGCGATGGACAACGTTATGCGCATCGGTTTTGGGATCATGGCGGGGCTCGCCGTCAGCGCGGTCCTCACGGTCGTCCTCGTAGCCGTGGCGGGCCTGCACATCGGGCTGGGCCTAGGTTTGCTGGCCCTGCTGGACGTGCTCATCATCGGCTGCGGGTTCGGGGCTGTCCGTCGCGCCACGCGGGCGGGCGGCTAGACCGGCATGCCCCAGATGGGGTACCAGTTCGTGATGTCGCGGGTGGTGGGCAGCTTCCCCCGGATCGCCGACTCCATTCGAACCTCCAAAGGGTGGTCGCGCTCCTGGTCCCGGTTCCCCTCGGCAGGCGCGAAGGGCGTGTAGGCCTGGATACGCGGCTGATAGATCCAGTACACACGTCGGTGGCTCCACGTGAACGGATACACCACCGCCACAACCCGCCCGATCACGCCGCCGGACTCGAACGCTTCGCCCACGGCTGCTACCGCGCCCGCCAGGTCGGCCAGCGCGTTCTCCCGCAGCACGAGCCATGCGTGGCTCGTGTCGTCAGTCTCGACGCCGTAGCGGATCTTCGTGCGATCAGTGGCGGTCATTGCACGCTCAATCTCGGCTTTGAGCTGCGCCGCCGACTGATCCTTAGAAGGGCGAACTAGAACGCCGGCTTCGTGCGTGGTGTACGTGTCGAGCTGCTGCTCGAAGATCACACCCACTTCCGCCATGGCCTCCGCCGCCTGGGGCCACGTGCCGCCTCGCTTCTTGCCGCCGAAGAGGAATGCGCACACAGGCGTTACATCAAGGCGAGGTCGCGGTCCATCTCGCGCAGACGCTCGACCCGCCGGTTCATCGAAGGATGCGTGGAGAAAAGGCTGGCAAGGCCGGCTCCCACCGCCGGCATGATGAAGAAAGCGTTCATGCTCTCGGCGCGCCGCAAATCCTCTTGCGGAAGCCGCGTCATCGAGCCCGAGATGCGCTCCAGCGCCGATGCCAGGTGCATAGGCCGCCGGGTAAGGATGGCCGCACCTCGGTCAGCACTGTATTCGCGGTAGCGCGACAGCGCGGCGACCAGCATGCCACCGACAATCCGCACCACAAACGTTGCGAGCAACACGACCATAATGATGCTCCCGCTGTTGTTGTTCCGGCTCCGGCCCATACCGCCGAACATGGCCGAGAACATCAGCCACGTGGACAGCGTCGCCGCCACGATCAGGAAAAAGCTGGCGTAGGTCATGACGACCACGTCCTTGCTCCGGATGTGGCTGATCTCGTGGGCAAGCACTCCTTCAAGCTCGTCGTCGCTGAGCATATCCATGAGGCCGGTGGTCACTGCCACGGCCGCGTGTTTCTGACTACGGCCGGTGGCGAAGGCGTTGGGCATGGGCATGTCGGCAATCGCGACCTTCGGCTTGGGGATGCCGGCGGCCACTGACAGCTTTTCGATCATGCCGTGCAGCTTCGGCGCTTGCTCTGGCGTCACGACCTTGGCTCGCATGGACGCGAGCACCATCTTGTCCGACATGGCGAACTGAAACAGCACCATGCCGCCCACCAGGATGAGCATGATCGGGCTGTACTGCAGCACGAGCCAGACGAAGAAGCCGTAGACCAGCCCGAGCATCAGGAACGTGAACCACATACGTGTCCGAAGCTGCCGGTCACGTCCGAAGTTGTTTATGGGTTGTGGCATCATGCACCGCACCTCGCGGTCCACTCATGATACCGGTACCCATTCGTCCCGTCAGCAAACACTAGCTGCTAAGCTCCCGAAACGCAGCGGCGAACCCAGGGGCAGCGCCTTCGAGCACCGCCTGATCCACGCAATAGGAGATGCGGAAGTAGCCTGGCAGTCCGAATCCGCGGCCGGGCACCACGAGTACCCCGTGCTGTTGGAGCGCCTCGACCAGCCGCATCTCGTCAGGCACGGGTGAGGCCGGGAACATGTAGAAAGCACCCTTCGGCTTGAACACGTCGTAGCCCACGTCCGTCAGCACGCCGTACAGGTAGTCACGCTTCTTGCGATAGTCGTCCACGTCGACGGTCACGCGCTGCAATCCGGAAACCGCTCTCTGCATCAGCGCGGGCGCGTTCACGAAGCCAAGCACCCGGTTGCAGAAGACGAAGGCGTCCATGAGCTCGCCTCCACCCTCGGAATCGGGATGCACCGCGACGTAACCGATGCGCTCGCCGGGGATCGCCAGATCCTTGGAGTGCGAGGTCACCGTAATCGTCCGGCGGTAGGCGAGCTGGGGGAACGGGTAGCCCAACCCGTCGAAAATGATCTTCCGATACGGTTCGTCGGAGACAAGGTAGATCTCGATGCCCAGCTCCGCGCTCTTGCGCTCCAGCAGCGCCCCGAGCTCGGCGATGAACCTAGCGTCGTACACGGCGCCCGACGGGTTGTTGGGCGAGTTCAGCAGAACGATCCGCGTGCGGGAGGTGAGCTTCGACTCAAGTTCACCCAGATCGGGAGTAAAGCCCGCATCGCAACTCACCACCACCGGCACCGCCCCGTGGTTGGTCGCGTAGAACAGATATTCGGCGAAGTACGGTGCGCAAATCACCACCTCGTCGCCGCGCTCGCAGAGCGCGTGCACCACCACGTTGATCCCGCCACCAGCGCCTCCACACATCATCACGTGCGCAGCGCTATACGCCAGCCCAGTCTCCTCCGCAAGCGCCTCCGCCACTGCTGCCCGCGTCTCGGCATAGCCGGCGTTGGGCATGTAGCGATGCGAGCCAGGCGTTGGCCCGTCCACCAGTCGCCGGAGCTCGTCCGCGAATGCCTGCGGAGGTTCCATCACCGGGTTGCCCAGCGAGAGGTCGAATACGTTCTCCTCGCCCCGCTCGCGCTTGAGGGCAATGCCCAACTCGAACATGCGCCGGATCCACGAGCTATCGGCCATGTGCTGCTTGATGCTTGGGGCGATCGGCATGTGTGCTGCTCCCATTTCGCCGAGGGCGAGCCTTCGCTGGCCTCAGCTTAGCGTGCCAACGCCACGTGAGGCCAGCCACAGATGCGCACCGGAGCCCCATGCCGAGCGTCGCGCGTTTGCTAAGATGGCGGCGCGGGGCACGCCCGCGATTCGCGATGCGAGGTGAGCTGTTTTGCCGTCAGAGATGGGGAAGCGCTTCGAGTGCACCGAGCTCGGTGCGCAGTACATGGTCACCAAAGCCGGCTCCGGCGATCTGTCGTGCGTGGCGGCCGAGGGCGATGCGGCGAGTAAGCTCGGAAAGCGCTATTCGTGCGCTGCATGCGGCGCGATGGTGCTCTGCACCAAGCCAGGCACCGCCAGCGTCTGCTGCGACGGTGTACCCATGGCGCTGCTTGCGGCGAAAGCGCTGCCGTCGTCGGACTAGGGACGCCTGGTTGCCGTGCGCCTGACGGCCCAGGACTAAAGCGCCGCTGCTCTCTCCGCTCCAGCATAGCGACCGTGTGGCCGACGTTAGCAGGATTGCACCATGCCTACTTCATCCACTCGTAGAGGTGATAGTGCTCGCGGGTCATGCCCAACGCCTCATACGTATCCTGAGCGCTCGTATTGCGCTTGTCCACGTACAGCCGCAGGCCCACAAGCCCCTCGTCCGCGTCGACGATTCCTCGCAGGTGGTCGTAGAGAGAGCGGTACACGCCGGAGCGCCGAACCGGCGGGTCGACGTAGACCGAGTGCACCCATAGCACCGTGCCGTTGCGCCAGTCGCTCCACTCCCTGACCGTGAGCAACATCCCAGCGACCTGGCTGCCGCGCTCCGCGACCCAGTAGTGGCCTTTCGCAGGATCCTCGAAGACCGCTGCCACCCCACTGGCGACGATGGCTGGGTCCAGCGCCAGGTCCTCGGTCTCGAGGGCCATGCTGACCTGGAACTGCACGATCCGGGGTGCGTCGGCCCGTGAGGCCGGGCGTACAACATTCATGGGAGGAATGATACCGGAGGAAGCGCTTGAAGGGACGCTAGGTCGTTCGGCGGATCACGCCGACCACCCTGCCGTGGACCTGCACGTTCTCAGCGGCAACGTAGATGGGATCCATCTGGGTGTTCTCCGGCTGGAGCCGCACGCGGTCGCCCTCGATGTAGAAGCGCTTGAGTGTCGCCTCTTCCTCCAGGCGCAGCCAGGCCGCCACCATCTCGCCGTTCCTCACCTCCGCCGTGGGCTGCATGATGACCAGGTCACCGTCGGTGATGAGAGCATCAATCATCGAATAGCCCTTGACCCGGAGCGCGAACAGGTTGTCAGACTGGCGTGGCGTCAGCTCGGACGGGAGCGAGATGCGCTCGGAATCCTCGGCAGGCCATCCCTCCGCCTCGGGCACAGGTATGGGCGTACCAGCGGCAATGGTGCCAATCACGGGTACCTCGATGAGGTCTTCTCCAGCAGACGCTTCGACTCCCACGAGCTCGAGCCCGCGTGAGATGTCGGGCGAGCGGCGCACGTACCCGTCGCGTTCCAGCAGTCGCAGGTTGTAGTCGACGACGGAGGTCGAGCTGATGTCGCAGGCCGACTGGATCTCGCGCACCGACGGCATGTAGCTGTGGTCGTCGTGGTACTCATGAATGAAGGCGAGCATGCGCTCTTGCCGCGGACTCAATGTGGCCATGGGGGCTCCTCGCGGGCAGATACCGGAACGTCTGTTCGCATGCTAGAAACCCGAGGGCTTTCGTGTCAACGACGCTTTGTCGCACGGATCAATCCGGGGGGGCTACTCGGCGGCGGCGTTGAGCCGCTTCATCAGCCTCGACTTGCTGCGAGCGATGGTGTTCCGGTGAAGGATGCCTTTGGTGCCGGCACGGTCAAGCGCGCTGACCGCGTGGAGAACCTCCGCTGTGGCATCGGTCTTAGCATCCAGCAGGCGAACGGCCTTCTTGACCGCCGTGCGCGTGCTTGACCTGACCTGCCGATTCACGGCACGCCGTTTCTCTTGAGCTCTGGATGTTTTTATCGCGGGCAACTGAACCTCCACCTCATGAAACGGAAACCGTCGTCCGGCTTCCGCTAGCTATTATGCCTCGCAGCGGCGCTCTTTACTACCTGCCGGGGTCGCCAACCCGGATTGCATGAGACGTCGATGCCTGCGGCTGGGCCGTTCTGGCCATGCTGTGTACGCCCCGTACGCCCTCGATCCGTGTGAACAGCCTGCTCAGCTGCTCTAGGCTCGTGACCTGCGTGGTGATGTGGATGGTGACCGTGCCGTCGTCGAGCACGTCGGTCTGCGAAGACAGGATGTTCACGTGCTCGGTGGACGTCGCACCGGTGATGTCGTGCAGCAGTCCCACGCGGTCGTACGCGTCCACCTTGAACCAAACGGGATATCGGTTCTCGGTCTTGCCCCACGACACGGGTACCAACCGCTCCTCGCTCTGGACGCCCTTCAGGTTCGGGCAGTCCCCGCGATGCACGGTGACGCCTCGCGTTCGGGTCACGTATCCGATGATATCGTCGCCGGGAAGCGGACTACAGCACTCGCCCATCCTCGTTAGCAGATCGCCCACACCCAAAACCGACACGCTCGCCGTCGCCATCTCGACCGGCGGTCCCTCGACATCGCGATCGCGAGCCGCGGCCTCTTGCCGGGCCGACAGCCGCCCGACGATCTGCGCGATGGTGACGGTCCCGCTGCCCAGCGCGGCATGCAAATCGTCCGGGGTTTCGTACCCGTACATCTTGCCGATCTCCAGCTCGTCCACCGCCTCGTTGAGCCGCCTCAGCTCCCGCTTGAGCAGCGCTTGGCCTCGCTGGACGTTGGCGCCCCGATCCTCGCGGCGGAACCATCCGCGGATCGCCTGCCTCGCGTTGGCGGTCTTCGTATAGCCAAGGTGCTGGTTCAGCCAGTCCAGGCTTGGGCCCCGAGCCACCCGACTGGTAAGTATATCGACCGTGTCGCCGTTCTTGAGTTGAGTGTCGAGGGCGACGAGCTTGCCGTTCACCCTCGCGCCGATGCACCGATGACCGAGCTCCGTGTGGATCCGGTAGGCGAAGTCGATGGGCGTGGCGCCCGATGGCAGCTCCTTGAGCTCGTTTTTCGGCGTGTACACGAACACCTGATCGCGGAACACGTCGGTTTTGACCGTCTCCAGAAACTCATCGGTGCCGCTCACGTCCCGCTGCCACTCCAGCAGCTGACGCAGCCAGGTCAAGCGCTCCTCGAACCGCAGGTCCTTGGCGCCGCCCTCTTTGTAGCCCCAGTGCGACGCGACGCCGTACTCGGACACTTGATGCATCTGGTAGGTGCGAACCTGCACTTCAACGGGCATGCCCCCGATGGACCGCACCGAGGTGTGCAGCGATTGGTACATGTTCTCTTTGGGATTGGCGATGTAGTCGTCGAACTGACCGGGGACCGGCCGCCACAGCGCATGCACAATCCCGAGCACTCCATAGCAATCCTGCACACTGGGGACGAGGACGCGGACGGCAAATAGGTCGTAGATATCACCGAGCTGCTTGCCCATGGCGGCGTAGGCCTGGGCCTTGGTGTAGATGCTGTAGATGTGCTTGGGACGCCCCGTGACCTCGGCGTTGAAGTTGGCGCGCACCAGTTCGCGCTTCAGCACCTCGGTCACCTGTCTGACGTAGGCCTCGCGCTCCTGGCGCTTGGAGCTAAGCAGCTTGGAGATTGCCCGGTACTGGTTCGGCTGGAGGTACCGGAACGCCAGATCCTCCAGCTGCCACTTCACCTCGCCCATGCCCAGGCGATGCGCCAGCGGTGCGTAGATATCGAGTGTCTCCTGGGCGATGGCCTCCCGGCGGTCCGGGCCCAGCGCACCGAGCGTCTGCATGTTGTGCAGGCGATCGGCCAGCTTAATGAGCACCACTCGGATGTCCTCCGCCATGGCGACGAGCATCTTGCGCAGGCTCTCGGCCTGGCGGTCGTTGGCGGGCCGGTGAACATCGCGGTCGTCCGAGGCCAGCGAGTCGAGCTTGGTGAGCTTGGTTACGCCGTCGACGAGACTCGCGACGTCGTCACCAAACTCCCTGCGGAGATCGTCGACCGTGACGTCGCAATCCTCCACCACGTCGTGGAGCAGGGCGGCGGCGATGGTCGGAGCGTCGAGGGAAAGATCCGCCAAGTATTTCGCAGCGCTCACCGGATGCTCGATGTACGGCTCGCCGGAGCGCCGACTCTGGCCGTCGTGCATCCGCACCGCATAATCGAGCGCACGCTCCACGAGCTCCGCGCGCTCCTGCGGCAGGTAATCCCTAATCTTATCCAACAACTGATCCATCGCTCTCATTATAATGGCGCTGGCCAGTGCCCTCAGGGGCAACTGCCACATCCCCGACCAATCGAGCACCTATCCCATGTATCAGGCCCCTCGCGGAACCGCGGACATCCTTCCATCCGACCAGCGCTACTGGAGCTTCGTAAGCCAGACAGCGACTGCTGCGGCGCACGCCCACGGCTACCGGCGCATCGACACGCCCACCTTCGAAGACACCATGCTGTTCCAGCGTACGGTGGGCGAAGAGACGGACATCGTGCAGAAGGAGATGTACAACTTCGAGGACCGCGGCGGCCAGGAGATTACGCTGCGGCCGGAGGGGACGGCCGCAGTATGCCGCGCGTATCTGGAGCATGGGCTGCACAACAACGCACAACCCACGCGGCTATTCTACCTGTGCCCGATGTTCAGATACGACCGCCCGCAGGCCGGGCGGTTCCGCCAGTTTCACCAATTCGGCGTCGAGGCCATCGGCGACGGTGACGCGGCGGTCGACCTGGAGGTTATCCAGCTCGCGATGGTGACCATGGAGAGGCTCGGGCTCGGTGGCATGCAGCTGGTGCTGAACAATATCGGCGACGCGGAGGACCGGGCAGCGTATATCGATGCCCTCCACGAGCACTTCAGGCCCCATCTCGCACACCTCGGACCGGACGATCGGCGGCGTTTCGACGCGAACCCGCTGCGATTGCTCGACTCCAAGGAGCTTGCGGGTGAGGCGTTCATGTCGGACGCGCCGAGAAGCGTGGACTACCTGGGACCCAGCGCGCAGGCTCACTGGGAGGAGCTGATCGGCTACCTGGCCGCGCTTGCGATCCCCTACACGCTAGATCACAAACTGGTCAGAGGACTGGACTACTACACGCGCACGGTGTTCGAGGTGCACCCTGCGCGCGAGGGGGCACAGAGCGCCGTCTGCGCGGGCGGGCGGTACGACGGACTCATAGCGCAGCTCGGGGGCGACCCGACGCCGGGCATCGGTTTCGCGGCCGGCATCGAACGACTCATCATGAACATCCAGGAACAGGGCGCCGACATACCCGCTAGCGCGCCCGCACCCATCGTAATCACCTACCGCGGGCCGGCGGCGAAGGCAAGGGCGGTTTCGCTAGCCACCAAGCTGCGCGCGGCTGAGCTGGCGGCGCTAGTGGCCCCGGCCAGGAGCCTCAAGGCCCAAATGCGATACGCTTCCGCGCTGGCCTCGCCGGCAGTGCTGATCCTGGGGGACCAAGAGCTGGAGCGAGGGACGGTGACCCTACGCAACATGACTACCGCCGACCAGCAGGAGGTGGCGGCGGAGGGCGTGCACGACAAGCTACGAGCGATGGGCCTCTAGGGAATCACCAACTCGAGCTCTGTTGTGCGACCGAGCACGTACGTGCTCGTGGTAAGCGACCGTCCCGACGACATCCAGAAGTCGACTCGCGCGTTGGTGAATCGCGAGTTGGAGGTGGAGATGCCCAACACGAAGCGCCCTGTGCTCGTGATCAACTCAGAGAACCAGGCCTCGCTGCCGTTGCTTCCGGTCAAGCGCGCATAGAGCCGATTCCCCACCGCGGCTGGAACTCCGCCGGCTGAGACCGCGCCCTTGAAGATTGCCGGGATCGGCGGAGGGGCTCCGGAATCGCTGGAGGTGGACAAGGCGTTTATCACGGAGAGCCCGGAGTTTAGCCTGGGGATGATGACGTCATTCAACGATCCCGCGCTCACCGCCCACACCTCGCCGGTGCGCCCGATCACTAGATCGATCATGTGCTGCTCCGACATGCGAATCCCACGCAGGCTGCCGGTGTTGTCGATCAGCGCTCCGCCATCTGCACCTGCCGCTTTCAGGGCCTGGACCTGAACGTACTGGATCCCGGTGAAGAGATCCTGGCGTGATCCGACCACCCGTGCTGTCTTACGGTCGAGCACAGTACCTGCTCCGGTGTACTGCAACAGGACCAACTCCTCGTTCTGCTGCAGCGGGTCGCCCACAACTATGTCCACAGCGGAGTAGGTCTGCCCGGGGTTGATCACCTCGAGTATGGCCAGGTCGAGATCATCGTCGCGGCCGACAACCCAGGCATCTGCAGTTGCGCCGGTCGTGGTGATGAAACTGGCGATGGGTGCATTGCCTAGGTTTGATGAGGTGGTGAGGATCCGCCCGGTCTCGCCAATCAGCACACCAGACCAACGCTTCCCACTAGCCGAGAGCTGGACCATCGCCGGCTCGGCCTTCTGCGCGCCGGAGAGCAGATCCGGCGTGGGCGACGGCGTCGGAGTCAACGTCGGAGTCGGAGTCAATGTCGGCGTCGGCGATGGCGTGGGCGACGGCGTCGGCGATGGGGTGGGAGATGGGGTGGGAGATGGCGTGGGCGATGGGGTGGGTGTCGGCACCGGCGTCGGCGATGGTGTGGGGGTGAACGTCGGAGTCGGAATCAACGTCGCGGTGGGCGTCGGGGTGTTCGTGGGTGTGGGCGTCGGCGTAGCTGTCGGGTCCGGCGGTGCCGGCGTGGGCGTTGGGTCCGGCGTGGCACACGCCGCGACCACGGTCAGGATGACCACGATTGCAGGGGCGATGAACGCGATGCGAACGTGCTTCATTGCTTGCGTGATATGCATAGGCAGTTGCACAGCGCAACGGAAAGAGTCTACAACGCTGCCTCACGAGCGCGACACCGCTAAGAAGGCGAGTTCGCGGCATTTTGAGCGTACCCAAGCGCCGTACTGACCTTCGAATCCGCCGCAAGGTGCGTGGGGCCACATGCTATAATTTTGCTCGCAGGCGCCCCGGCAGGCCCCCGTTGAGTGGGGGCTTCTCCACGCCGCCGAACCACAGGCCGACGGGCAACCGACATAGACGAGAAGCTACAAGCGCTGGCCCAGCGGATGCAGGACATCGACGAGCTCCTAGCACTGCCCGACGTCGCCTCCGACCCGGACCGCTTGAGCAAACTCGCGAAGGAACGCTCCGACCTCATGCCTGTCGTGCACGCGTTCCGTCAGCTCCAGACCACGCGAACAGAGTTGGGCGACGCCCGCGTGCTCGCTGGCGACGACGACGCAGAGATCGCAGCGATGGCCCGCGAGGAGGTCACCCGTCTCCAGCAGCGCCTCGCGGAGCTGGAGGAGCAGATGCGGTCCGCGTTGCTACCAAAGGACCCCAACGACGACAAGAATGCTATCGTCGAGGTGCGGGCAGGAACCGGAGGCGAGGAGGCGAGCCTGTTCGCCGGAGATCTGTTCCGCATGTACTCCCGTTACGCGCAACGCCACAGCCTGAAGATTGAGGTTATCGACTCGAGCGGCAGCGAGCAGGGAGGATTCAAGGAAGTCACCTTCGAGGTGAGCGGGCCACATGCGTACCGCCTCCTGAAGCACGAGGGGGGAGTCCATCGGGTCCAGCGCGTGCCCACCACCGAGGCGCAGGGCCGGATTCACACGTCCACGGCAACCGTGGCCGTGCTACCCGAGGCGGAAGAGGCGGACCTCGAGATCAATCTCGCTGAGCTGCGCATCGACATATTCCACTCCGGAGGCGCCGGCGGTCAGAACGTGAACAAGGTCGCAACCGCGGTCCGTATCGTCCACCTGCCCACCGGCATCATGTCCGTCTGCCAAGATGAGCGTTCGCAGTTGAAGAACAAAATCAAAGCCATGACCGTGATGCGCTCCCGCCTGCTGGAGCGCCAGATGCGCGAGCAGGTCGCGCAGACCACCGCCACCCGGCGAGCACAGGTCGGCTCAGGGGAACGCTCGGAGAAGATACGCACGTACAACTTCCCCCAGGACCGCCTGACGGATCACCGTGTCAACTTCAGCGTCCACGGCCTCGAGGAGATACTCGCGGGCCAAGGCCGCCTCGACGACGTGGTCGAGGCGCTGCTGCAAGACGAGCAGGCACGCATGCTGCAGGAGGCCGTGGCGTGAGCACGCTGGGCACGCTGCTCCGCAAGACGGAGCGGCGGCTGGCCCAAGCAGGCATCGGCGACGCCCGAATCGAGGCGGATCTGGTGTGGATGACCGTACTCGACGTCGGCCGCGCAGAGCTCTTCTCACGACTTCCGGACTCGGCGACCGAGGCCGAGTCGAGCGCCGCCGAGGCGCTAATCGGGCGCCGCCTCCGCCACGAGCCTGCCGCCTACATCATGGGCAAGCGTGAGTTCTTCGGCATCGAGCTAACCATCGCTCCCGGCGTCCTGATCCCGCGTCCAGACACCGAGACACTGGTGGAAGAAGCGCTGCGCATCGCCCTGTCGCTCCCAGCCGACGGCCTCCGCATCGCCGACGTCGGCTGCGGCAGCGGCGCCATCGGCATCGCGCTCGCGGCGAAGCTGCCACATGCGCACGTCTTTGCCACCGACATCGCCCCGCGGGCGCTCGAGATCGCATCGAGCAACGCGGAGCGCCACGGCCTCGTCGGGCGAATGACGTTCCACCTGGGCGACCTGCTGGAGCCGATTCCTGAGCCGGTCCACCTGATCACCGCCAACCTGCCCTACGTCGCCTCGCACGAGATTCCCACGCTGGACCCCGAGATCCGCATGTACGAGCCCCGCGAGGCACTCGACGGCGGCGACGACGGCCTCGACGTGATACGTAGGCTGCTCGATTCGGCCGCGGGCCAGCTGGTGGCGGGCGGGGCGGTGTTGCTCGAGATGGACCCCCGCCAGATCGAGGAGGCAACGGCCCATGCACTCGAGCGGTTCGACGGTGCCATCGTCCGCGCGGCGTCTGACCTGACAGGCCGCGACCGCGTACTCGTCGTGCAGCCGCGCTAGCTGCTAGCATCGCTCCATGGCCACCAACGTCAGCACCCCCGAGCATCGGATGACCGTCACGAAGGACGTCTATGTCACCATGCGCGACGGCGTCCGCATCGCCCTCAAGATCTATCGCCCCGAAGGCGAAGGCCGGTTCCCTGCACTGTTCGTGGCATCGCCCTACCAGTACGACACTGACGACCTGCCCGCGCTGCCACTCTTCCTCTGGCGCGAGACCGGCCCCATCGAGTGGTATGTGCAGCGCGGCTACGCCTACGTACGAATGGATGTGCGCGGCTCAGGTAAGTCAGAGGGCGTGTTTGGGTACCTCGACCGCACGGAGCAACAGGACTGCTGCGAGGTGATCGAGTGGATCGCAAACCAGCTCTGGTCCGACGGCAAGGTGGGCGGCTACGGCCAGTCGTACTACGCCATGATCCAATGGCTGTTCGCCACCTGGAACCCGCCGCACCTCACGTGCATCGGGCCATACGACGGCTTCATCGATCCCTATCGCGGCTCCGCGTACAACGGCGGCATCTTTGCCTCCTTCTTCCCGAACTGGTACGCGGGCGTTCGCGCCAACAACATGCTGCGCGGCTCCAACGCACCCACCGGCCGGGCCATGGAGCCTGACATGGCCTACCTCGGCCTGGTCCACGCGACCTACGACGACTGGTGGAAGGAGCGCAGCGCCTACGAGCGCATCAGCGAAATCGACGTACCCGTATTCTCCATCGGCCACTGGGGCAAGATCGGCCTCCACCTGCGAGGCAACATCCTGGGCTACGAGATGCTCACGAGCTCCAAGAAACTGCTGGTAACCGGCGCCCGCAACACCATGGAGGCTCACCACCTGTTCGACACGATCGAGTTCCACGAGCAGGAGATGTTGCCGTTCTACGACCACTTCCTGAAGGGCATGGACAACGGATTCATGGACGGCCCGCCTGTGCGGCTGTTCGTGCGCGGCGACGACGCCTACCGCACGGAGCCCGCATGGCCCCTGCCGTCGGCCACGTACGTGCCCTACTATCTGCGCGGCGGCAACTCAGGCAGCCTCACGTCCCTGAACGACGGCGTGCTATCACCCGAGCCGCCGGGAGCCGGCGAAGGCTCGGTTACCTACGCCTATCCCAACGACGAATGGACCGTCGGCGTGGTGGCCCGTGGCAAGGACGGCATGGACCCGATCCGCTGCGTGCTCACGTTCACCACGTCGCCGCTGAAGGCCGAAGTCGAGGTCACCGGGCCGATCGTGCTGGAGCTATACGCATCCTCTGACCAGACTGACACCGATTTCATCGTGCGGCTCGCCGATCAGTCGCCACAGGGCGAGCAGGATCGCACCGCGGGCATGCAGCCGGCGTCGGTGAACGTAACGAAGGGATGGTTGAAGGCCTCCCACCGGGAGAAGGACGAGGCCAGGAGCACGGCTCGCCGGCCGTTCCACACCCACGCGAACCCGCAGCCACTCACGCCGGGCGAGGTGTACAAGTTTGAGATCGAGGTGCACCCGGCATCCTACGTGTTCAAGGCCGGGCATCGCATCCGGCTCGAAGTGGTGAACGGGGACTCCACGTTCACGGACGGGAACTTCTCGCACCTGTATCTCTGGTACAAACAGGGCTCGGACACGATCCACCACGATGCCGCGTATCCGTCTCGCATCCTGTTGCCGGTGGTGCCCCGCCCCTAGCCTACGGCGTTGAGGACGGCGAGCACCTCATCTCCGTAGTGGTCGGCGCGCGAGTGGCCGACGCCCCACACCTGCGACAGCGCCTCCGGACCCACGGGGCGCAGCGCAGCGATCTCGCGGAGCGTCCGGTTGGAGAAGATTACGTAGGCCGGCACGCCGTCCCGCTTGGCGCGGCCGAGCCGCCACTCGGCGAGCCGCGCATATAGGCCCTGGTCAACCTCGGCCAGGGGGCGGTCGGACAGTGCCGGCTTGCGGCGTGCCACGCGCTCGGGACGCCGAGTGGCGCTGGGGTGGGCCTCCTCCCAATCGTGGATGACCCGCAGCACCTCCTCACCGAACCAGCGCACCTTGATCGGGCCGACCCCCCACGTCTCCAACAGCTCTTCCCCGTCGTGCGGCCGGTACGCGGCCAACTCACGAACCGTACGCGGATCCATGATCTCCGATAGCTCACGGCGGTACTGGGTGCCGAGCTGTTCCCGGAGATCCATGAGCTCCTCAAAGAGCGTCGCAATGGGGTCGATCACAGCGGAGCCACCCTCGCCGAGGCAGTTGTCGCAGGCCCAGCAACGGTCCCCCGGTCGCTCCCCGAAGTAACTCAGGATCGACGCGTGCCGGCAACGGCTGGACTCCGCATAGTCGACCATGCGACTGAGCCGCTCCTCGGCATAGCGGCGGTGCGCAAGGATGGACTCAACGTCGATCGGAGCGTCGGGGTTGTGCGAGGTGAGGCGCCCGGCCTGGTCGATGAGGCCGGAGTGCCGTAGCGCCGTCGTCACGATCGCATAGCCGTCCTGGTCGGCAACCGACTCGTCCCGGCGCAGCGGCGCGCCGTCGTTGCTCTGGCTCCAGGCCACCAGCTCGTGCCACATCTGCCGGACGCCCTCGACGCGGGGATGGGCCTTGTCGATGAAGAATTGCTGCGACCCTTCGTCACGCCGGTCGAAGAGCAACGTGCACTCCGCCAGATCGCCGTCGCGGCCCGCGCGACCCGCCTCCTGGTAGTACGACTCGACGCGACCCGGCATGTTCAGGTGTACCACGAACCGGATGTCAGCCTTGTCCACGCCAAGCCCGAAGGCGTTTGTGGCCACGATCACGCGCACCTGGTCCATCGTGAACCGGCGCTGCGTGTCCCTGCGAACGTCCGCCATCATGCCCGCGTGATAGGCAGCAACCGCGATCCCCGCGTTCTGGAGCATCTCAGCGGTCTCCTCGACCAACTTCCTCGTCCTCGCATACACGATGCCCGCCTGATCGGAGCGCGCCTTCACGTACCGACGCAGCCACTCCGCGGCGTTCCGGGGGCCGCCGGGGTCGACGACGCTGAGCTTGAGGTTCGGACGGGCCACCGACGTGACAACTCGGTGACCGTCTTCGATGCCCAGGTGTGCGGCGATATCGCGCTGCACCGCCGGATCCGCCGTCGCGGTGAGCGCCAAGGTCAACGGCGAGCCCAGCCGCTCGCGCACCGACCCAAGCGTTAAGTAGTCGGGCCTGAAGTCGTGGCCCCACTCGGACATGCAGTGGGCCTCGTCGATGGCAAGCAGACGCACACCTGCCTCGCGGAGGCCGTCGACGAACCGGGCGTTGGTGAACCGCTCCGGTGCCACGTAGAGCAGCTTGAGCCGCCCCTCGAGGAAATCCACGTAGGCCCTATTCTGGGCGGCCCGGTCAAGGCTGGAGTTGATGAAGCCTGCGGACACGCCGGCGGCGGCCAGCGACTCCACCTGGTCCTGCATGAGCGCGATCAGCGGCGACACGACCAGTACTCGCCCTTCGGCCAGCGCCGGAAGCACGTAGCACATGCTCTTTCCGCTGCCCGTGGGCATGACCGCGAGCACGTCGCCGCGGGCGAGCTCGCTTAGCACTCGCTCCTGGCCGTCGCGGAAGTCCGGATAGCCGAAGTGCTCGCGAAGAAGCGTAGCGTAGCGGGCAATCGGAGATTCGGCGGACCTTGCGATGGCACAGACCTGCAGAGCGAATTGCGAGCGCAGCCATGCTAGGCACTGGGGAGCCCGCCAGCCAAGGGGCGCATGTCGCAACAACGTGGCGAATCGACGCAGGTCTATGCCGGCGGCGGGGTTGGGGGTTCGCCGGGACCCTCGCGGCGGTCCCGCTTGCGCTGTTCTTCTACAGATGTCGCCGGCTTCACGTCGCCGTTGCGGGATGACCGATAGTTTCGCGCCGGCTCGCGGAGCCGCTCGCTCATCTCCTCCAGGGCAGCGACCACCTTGGCGAATATCGTGCCCTCGTCATACCGGCCTTCGGCATCCTGCTGACCAGCGGGAACGCCAGTCAGCAGTTCCAGGCCCTGCTCGATCGTCTCGACCGCGAAGACGTGGAAGCGGCCTGCTTCGATCGCGTCCACGACGTCTTGGCGCAGCACGAGGTGCCGCACGTTCGTGGCGGGGATTACCACACCCTGCTCACCGGTGAGCCCCTTGGCATTGCACACGTCGTAGAAGCCCTCGATCTTGCGCGTCGCTCCGCCGATCGCCTGGACGCGACCCCGCTGGTCGACTGACCCGGTCACGGCGAGGCCCTGACGGATCGGCACGCCTGACAGGCTCGACAACACGGCGTACAACTCGGTGCTCGATGCACTATCCCCGTCAATCGCCTCGTAGGTCTGCTCGAAGGCGATGCTGGCGCGCACGGGCATGGTCGCTTCTGAGCCGAACTTGCCCATGAGGTACCCGATCAAGATCTGAAATCCCTTGCTGTGGATGCGCCCGCTCATCTGGCTGGATTGCTCCACGTTAGAGAACTCTCCGCGGCCCAGCGCCACGCTGGCCGACAGGCGGGAGGGTCGGCCGAAGGAATAGTCGCCCATGTCGATGACGGCGAGGCCGTTGATCTGGCCCACGACCTCCCCTTCGACCTCCATACGAATCGTGCCTTCGTCGTAGAGCCCCTGGAGCGACTCCTCGACCAGGTTCGACCGATGCCGGCGCTCGCTGACCGCCCGGGCCACATCGTCGCCCCCAACCAGGCCGTGGCCCGACTCGTGAGCCCAGTAGTTGGCCTCGGTGACCAGGTTGGCTATCTCCGCCAAGCCCGCCGTGAGCTTGTGCTGGTCTTCGACGATGCGTGAGGAGTGCTCCACCAGCCGGGCGACCGCTGCGGCATCGAAGTGCAGCAATCCCTCCTCCTGCACCCGGTTCACGACGAAGCGCGCGTAGGCCTTCACATTCTCCAGCGTGAGCTCCATCTCGTAGCCAAAGTCGGCCTTGACCTTGAACAGCTTGGGATAGTCCTCATCGTGCAGCAGAAGCAGCCGAGCGAGATTCGGGTTCCCCACTAGGATGACCTTCAGGCGTAGGGGTATAGCCTCCGGCTCCAGCCCTGAGGTGCTGACCATCGAGAGTTGTTCACCGATGCTTTCGATCCGCACCTGCCGGTTCTTGAGCGACTGCTTCAGCGTCTGCCATACGAGTGGGTTGGCAAGCAGGTCGTTCGCCTGGAGCACCAGGAATCCGCCGTTGGCTCGATGGATGCTACCCGCATGCACCATGGTGAAATCCGCGGTGACCATGCCTTGGCGTCCGTTGTGCTCGACGCGTCCGAACACGTTGTAGTACGAAGGGTTCTGCTCGAAAACCACCGGCGCGCCTGTCGTCCGCGAATTGTCCACGAACACGTTGATCCTGTACCGCGTGCGGTCGCCCTGGGGCGACGGCCCCCCCGCAATCATCTCCTGCTGCAACGGTGGCCCGCTCTGGTTTCCGTCGCTGAGAAACATCTGAAGATTCTCCACTAGGTCCTCGCGGACCTCCTCCAGATACTCGATGGTCGCCGCGTGCTCGGCGTACGTTTCCCGCAGCTCGGCGAAGAGCGCCTGCATCGCGAAATCGGCGACCTCGCTGCTCACGCGCTGCCGGACGCTGGTAGCCTCTCGCTCTAGGGTCCGCAGCTCCGTCATACGATGGGCTATGAACCCCTGCAACTCCTGCTGTCGCCGCTGCAAACCCTCGGTCTCCTCCCTGGCGAGGTTGGCTATCTGGTCCGGCGTGAGCGGCTCGCCGTCCGCGCCGAGCGGTGCCGCGACGATGCCCGCGTCCGTCAGGTTCAGCCCAATCCCATGCTTGCGCGCCTCCTCCGCCATCTCTTTGGCCAGCTCGCGGTGGCGCTGCTGCACGTCGCTCAGCGCGGCCTCCATCTTCTGCTGGTAGTCGCTGCTCTCGAACGCCCGCGGCAAGCGGCTAGCCACCTCGTGGACCAGCTCGTCCATGTCTCGTCCAAGCTGGCGTCCCATGCCATGCGGCAACCGGAGCGCGCGCGGTTTCAACGGGTCTTGGAAGCTGTAGACGTACACCCAGTCATCGGGCACCTCCCTGCCGGCCGCCGTATTCCGGAGGTAGCCCGCGAGCGTCGTATTGCGTCCGCTTCCGGGAGCTCCTGCAACGTAGATGTTGAATCCCGGCGCTTCCACGCCCAGGCCGAACTCGAGCGCACGGAGCGCACGGTCCTGGCCGATGGTCCCTTCCAGGGATGCAACCTCTCGAGTGCTAGTGAAGCCGAGGGACCGCTCGTCAACGCGCGTGGTTAGGCGCTCGGGCGGCACGCGCAGTCGCTCTCGGATGTCCGCTGAGCCGTCGAATGTCATGGGTGCAACGATACATCATGGCCTGCACCCACACACCGGGCGATACCCCTGGGTGCTCGGCTAGAATGCGCGCTATGGAACTCGAACCCGGTATGCACCAGATGGCCATCGGCCGCGAGCCGTTCAAGGGATTCCCACCACCGAACGCTTTCCTGGTTCAGGGGACGGACGCCTCGGTCCTGATCGACGCGGGTTACGACAACCCAGGCGACCACGCAGCCCGCATGCGGTTCATCGAGGAGGCGGGTGGGCCGCCACTGAGTGAGCTGGTGATCACGCACCGGCACGCCGACCACGGCGGCGGAGCCATGGCGATCCATCGCGCCACCGGCGTCCCCATGGCGTGCCATGCCTTGGAGCGCGAGGCGATCGAGACGGAGCGCTTCGGCGGAGAGCAAGCCATCGCGCGCGAGCTGCAGGGCGGCGAGAGCACCGATCTGGGTGGGCTGACCATCGAGATCGTGTTCGCCCCCGGGCACACCCACGGCTGTCTAGCGGTCTACGTGCCGGAGCGCGGAGCATTGTTCACCACGGACACGGTCATGCAAATATCCACCACGGCGATCAGGGCGGAGCACGGCAGCCTCGCCAGGTACGGCGAAACGCTGCTCAAGTTCCAGGAGATCGGCGCCAGGGTGCTGTACCCCGGCCACGGTGGGCCCGCCTACGACCCAGCAGCGCGGCTGCGATTGCTGATCCACCACCGCGAGCGCCGCGAGCAGGAGCTGTTGGAGGCGCTGGCCGGGGGAGCGTCCACCCCGCGCGAACTTCGCGAGAAGATCTACGTCGGACTCCCCGAGGTGCGCCAGGGCATCGCGGAGCGCCAGGTAGTGACTGGGCTGGCCAAGCTCATGGAGGAGGGACATGCGAAGCAGGACGGGGACCACTACACGCTCATATAAGCATGTAATCCTATTGGTACATCAGCTCCTCTCTCGACCACGCCACCGCAGCCCCGACCACCATCGCCGCGACCGCTCCGCCCAATAGCAGCGCCCCGGAGCGCCGGGCATCAAGACCACCTCTCGGGTAAGCACTCGACCCAGCACGGGAGACTTCCCCGCAAACACCTAGGACGCCGACGTCACGCGTCCGCTAAGAGCGCCCGGCACCAGCGCGCCCACGTATGGAGGGCAGTCGGCGCAGTGTACCTTTGTCGTGTCGTGCCCGAGGCCGTTGTGTCGTGCCCAAGGCCCACGATATCCTTGGCACAGCCTATCGCCGACCCCAGGCTCGCTCGAAGAAGGAGTCCCCGTTCCCATGCCCTCAGTTCCCATGGCAAAGGTCTTTCCCGTGTCCACCGAGGTCAACAACGACGGCCTGCTCGTGATCGGAGGCTGCGACGTCCGCAGCCTCACGGCCGAGTTCGGCACGCCGCTCTACGTCTACGACGCTGCGACGCTGCGGGCGCAGGCGGGCGGGTTCGCGTCAGCCTTCGGCGCGCTCTACCCCAACAGCAAGGTGCTGTACGCGTGCAAGGCCTTCATTAACGTTGGGCTCGCGAAGATGCTCTCGGCGCAGGGCACTGGGTTCGACATCGTGTCCGGCGGCGAGCTCGCGATCCTGAAGGCGGCTGGCGTGCCGCCCGAAGACGTATATTTCCACGGCAACAACAAGACGCCCCAGGAGCTGCGCGAGGCGGTGGATTGGGGCATCGGTCAGGTGGTCGTCGACAGCTTCTTCGAGCTGGAGGAGCTGGACCGGATCGCGGGCGATGCTGGCCACCTCCAGCCCGTGCTCGTCCGCGTCTCCCCTAGCATCGATCCGCACACACACCGGCTGACCACGACCGGCGTGCTGGACAGCAAGTTCGGCTTCCCCATCGAGACGGGCCAGGCGAAAGAAGCCGTGCGGATCGCTGTCGGCGCGAAGAACCTGGACCTGCGCGGTCTGCATTTCCACCTGGGCTCGCCCATCTTCGAACTGGAGCCCTACTCCGAAGCGGTGGAGCGCGTCATCTCCTTCGCCTCGGAGATGCGGGAGGAGGGCCTGGAGCTGCACCAGTTCAGCCCCGGCGGCGGGTACGCCATCGCCTACACCGAGGAGGACAATCCGCCACCGCCTTCGGCATATGCCAAGGCGATCGTGGACGCGCTGCGCCAAGGATGCGCCGAGCACGGCATGGAGGAGCCCGAGTTGCTGATCGAGCCCGGCCGGGCCATCACGGGTCCCGCGGGCGTCGCCGTCTACACTGTTGGTGCGATCAAGGACGTCCCGGGGGTACGCACCTACGTGTCCGTCGACGGTGGCATGGGCGACAACATACGCCCGGCACTCTACGGATCGGTCTACGTGGCCGTGGCGGCAGACCGCGCCGCGGACTCGCCCACTTTGACGGTGACGATATCGGGCAAGTACTGCGAGTCGGGCGACGTGCTAGTGCGCGACGCCAAGCTCGCGCCGGTTTCGGCCGGCGATCTGATCGCGATACCCGCGTCCGGGGCCTACGCACCGTCGATGGCGAGCGCATACAACGCCAACGGCAGACCCGCCATCGTCATGGTGGACACGGGCGAAGCGAAGCTGATCCGCCGCCGCGAGTCCTACACCGATCTGATGGCCCAGGACGTCGTCTAAGCAGGGTCCGGACGGGAGCGCCATCCTTGTTGCAGGTTCACGGCCATGCCGGTGCAGTGCGGATGCTGGAGTCGGCGCTCCGCGGGGACCGGCTGCACCACGCCTACCTTTTCGCGGGCCCTGCCCACGTGGGCAAGACAACGCTCGCCATGCAGGTGGCGCAGGCCGTCAACTGCTTGGGCCCCGGCGAGCCTCCCTGCGGCGAGTGCCGTGGCTGCCTGCGGGTCGTCTCCGGTGCCCATAGCGACGTTTCAATCCTCGCCGTGGACCCAGAGGCGACCGAGGGACCGCGCACGCTGATCGGCATCGATGCCGTGCGCGACGTGATCGCATCCGCACACCTCCGCCCCTACGAGGGCCGCACCCGCGTCTACCTGATCCAAGGGGCCGAGCGCCTGTCGCAAGAGGCGGCCAACGCCCTCCTGAAGGTGCTCGAGGAGCCGCCGCCCGATGTGCTAATGCTGCTGCTCACCGAAAACGAAGAGCGCGTCCTGCCGACGGTCCGCTCTCGCTGCCAGACGATCCAGCTCAACCCGATGCCCGTCGGAGAGGTCGCGGCCCTCCTGCGTGAGGAGCGTGGCGTCCCCGAGGATCAGGCCATCGCCATCGCGCGCCTCTCCCATGGTTGCCTGGGGTGGGCCATCAAAGCGGTGGAGGACGCCGCGGTGCTCGCCACGGTCCATCAGCGCCTCGAACGTATCGCCGATGCGGTCGACGGCGGCCTCGAAGCACGTTTCGCCTACGCCGACGATCTGGCGCGCCGGTTCCAGCGTGACCGAGCCGCCGGACGCGAAGAGCTGTTCCAGTGGCTCAGGTGGGTGCGCGACATGCTCTTGATGCAGCAAGGGCAAGGCACCGAAATCACGAACCTCGCCTGGCGCGAAACGATCGAGCGCCAAGCCAAGGCCACCTCCACGGCGCAGACGGTGGGCTGGCTGAGGCTGATCGGCGATACGCTCGAGGCCCTGGAGCGCAACGCCAATCCGCGGCTGGCCCTGGAGGTGCTCATGCTCGGCGCGCCGTCGATGGACCCCGCGCCGGCCTGAGCCGCTCACAAAGTACCCATGGCTGCTGCGCCTCTGACCACATGATTGTCACGGTACGCCCCACCGCTGTATCTGGGTAGAGACCGGGGGCGAGAAGAAGGCTTCCATGACGACCACCGCACGTGCACAGCGCGTAATCGGAGTGCAGTCCCGCAACACAGATACGATCCCCTACTTCGACCCAGGCGATCGAAGTTTCCGGTCGGAGGAAAGGTAATCTTGGGCGCCACGGTTGGGCCGAATCTCGGCACTGTCTTGCTCGAGCAGAGTGGCCGCGACGACTTCTTACGTACTGCGGAGTTAGCCATGAGGTGTCGAGCACATAGAGTAGGACGGCGGCCGGGGTCCTAGGCGCTAGCCATCGCTCTTCGCGGCGCAGCCCAAGGCAGGTACACGTTCCACTCGTCTGGTAGCTTGCGGTGCATCAGGTGGTAATACGGGTTCGCCTTAGGGGCGGCCGGCTCGCGCAGCAGCTTCATGCCCGCCTCCTTGGGCGTTCGTCCCGCCTTGCGGTGATTGCACGGCACGCAGGCCGCCACCACGTTCTCCCATGTATGGGGCCCGCGACGCACCCGCGGCGTCACGTGGTCCAGCGTGAGCTCTCGCGCCTGCCTGCCGCAGTATTGGCACATGAACGAATCGCGCCAGAACACCTCCCGGCGAGAGAGACGGCGGGTGAATAGCGGGCGCTTCACCATGTGCAGCAGCCGGATCACCGCCGGCACCTGGAACGACTCCGTCGCCGCCCGCAGCTCGTAGTCTCCGAACTCCAAGATCTGCGCCTTCTCGCGCAGCAGCAAGACGAACGCGCGCCGTGGGCCACACACGTTCAGGGGCTCGTAGTTCTGATTCAGGACGAGTACAGGGCGATCCACGACCGAATCATAGGGCGCGCAAATCCCGCCGCGCAAGCATCGTGAGCGGTGGAAGCATGGTGAGCGGTGGAAGCATCCTTGCCCTAGGTTTGAGCTGTTAGGGCCCTGCGTCCGTCGCGGCATCCACCGCGTCTTGAGGGCGTCCTCCGCCACCTGCAGAGAGTCTCATGCGTACTGGACCGATCGACCGTGTCTTGGATCGAATCGATGCCCTACGTCAGAGAGTCCTTCAACTCGAACAGCTTGTCGATCTGATCGAACTCGTCGGGCAAGAAGCCTCTGACGAACCCTAGGTTGTTGGACAGCGGCTCAGCTAGCAACGAATCGACCACGGCCTGCTTCAGCGTGCCAGATGGCAGGATCCCCATGGCAGATATGATCGCCGTCGCCGCGAAGGCTCCCGTGATCACGCCGACTGCGAGGCCCGCAAGGCTATCCACCCAGCCGAGCAGGAGCACCGACATCACGGTCTTCAGGATGCGTGCGGCAACCCATCCCACGGTCATGACCACCAAGAAGATGGCGACGAAAGCGACCAGCTGCTGGACCGCCTCGCTATCGCCAACGGGTACGGACGGCGCCAGGTCCTTGTACATGCGTCCCGCCAGCACGGCACCCACGATGAAACCACCCAACGTAAATACCCAGCGGATGACGCCGTTGCGCCACCCCATGAAACCGAGTCCGACCACCAAGACGAGAATGACGATGTCTACCCAGTTCATGCCGACCCTCCGACGCTAGCCGTCTTTGGCGACGGGCACAAACCAATATACCGGCGTCAATCGTCGTCATCAATGAGGAAAGCGCGCGGCTACGCCACACGTCAGGGACGTGTCCGGTACCGACTAGGCGGGGTTAGATCGCATACAGAGGATCTGCCTTCGTGATCAGGCGAGACTCGTCGCGGATCGCTGCTCGAATGTACTTGGGCAACGAGAGACTGCCGACGTGCGCGATGCCATCGTAGTACCGCAGCTCGACCGTGAGTCGGGAGTCGACGCGCCGGTCGATTTCAGCCGGGTCCATCGCTCCGACGTCCGGCGCCTCGCCGACCCCCGCCGCGATGAACCCCCACGTCGTGCCGAAGCTGGGTATGTACGCCCGGCTGCCCCACACATGGTCGAAGACGCTGGCCATGGTGCGATGGATAGCAGTGAACGTCTCCGTTACGTTGATGGGCCCTGCCGGTCCCGCCTGCGTCACCATGAGCCCCCCAGGAGCGAGGCGCGAGCGCACGAGACGGTAGAACTCTTCGGTGTACAGAAGGTAGGCCGGGCCGCCCTCTAGCGGATCAGCCACGTCGATGATGATCACGTCGAACGGCTCGGCCCCTTTCTCTAGATACGCCAATGCGTCCTCATAGAGGAGCGTAAGCCTCGGGTCATCGAACGAGCCCTGGTGATGGTTGGGTAGGTGCTCTCTGCACAGGGCGACCACCTGATCGTCGAGATCCACCATGACCGCCTCGGTCACCGAGCGGTGGCGTAGCACCTCGCGCGCCGTGGCCCCTTCCCCTCCACCGGCGATGAAAACGCGGCGCGGGCCGGCGTGTGCGACCATGACGTGCTGAACGAGGGCCTCGTGGTATACCCACTCGTCCGATTCGGAGGACTGCGTCTTGCCGTCGAGGATGAGGGTGCGGCCGAACGGGCTGGTCTCCAGCACCTGCACGCGCTGGAAACGGGAGTGGCCGTCGTAGATGACGCGGCGCACGCCTGATCCCTGCACCAGCTCAGGCGCGATATATTCCAGATACCAGATCGTCTGGGTGGAAAGCGCGTCCATGCCGGCGCGCTAGGGACCGGAGACGGAGGGGACGAGGTCGAGGATGCCGCGCGTCACCTCGGTGAACTCCGGGGCGTGCGCCTCGAGCCGCTCGACGATCAGGCGAGCTGCGTCGTTCGGCTCGAAGCCTTCGCCGCAGGTAAATATATCTACGGCGGCATAGCCGAACTCGGGCCAGGTATGGATGCAGAGGTGCGACTCAGCGATGGCCACCACGCCCGTCACGCCCTGTGGGCTGAACTGGTGGAATATCTCGCCAATCACGGTCGCTCCGGTCTCCTCGGCTGCGCCAAGCATCGTTTGGCGGAGCAGGTCCAAATCGTTGAGTTTGTCGCGGTTACAGTCCCGCAACTCGAGCAGTAAATGTCGACCCAGTGCTTCCAATCAAGCAGCCCTCCTATCGGAAAGTACCGGCTTTGGAAAGTACCGGCTAATGAGGAAAATCGCGCCCGAAAGGCGAGTCTATCAGCCCCGTCCGAGCGGCGGCAAGTTTGGTCATGCGCAGAAATGCTCCCCGGTTGACCGGGCACGCCAGGCGCACCTAGCATTGAGGCACGAGGACATCATGGACGACTACCTCAGGCAATACGGATTCATCTTCATCCTCGCGCTTGTCGCGGTCGTGGTGCCGGCAAGCGTGCTGGCCATCTCGTACCTTGGCACGAAGATCTACGCTCGGCCCCGGCGGCCCAACCCCATCAAGTACGACATCTACGAATGCGGGATGGAAACGATCGGCACAGGACGATGGGAGCGGTTCAACGTCCGCTACTATCGCTTCGCCCTGCTTTTCTTGCTGTTCGATGTTGAGGTGGTGTTCCTCTTCCCCTGGGCCACACAGGTCGGCGTGCTCGGCTGGGGAGCATTCGTCGCGGTGCTCTGCTTCCTCGCGGTGATGGTCGCCGGGTGGATCTACGAGTGGAAGCGCGGCGGCATGGAGTGGGACGAGAGCATCTCGCGGCCGGTCGCCGACGCCGAAGCCGCCTCGGTCGAGCCGGAGCCCGCCGCTGCCTAGCGCGCTAGCCGTACCGCTCGCGGAGTTCCCGCTTCAGCACCTTGCCTAGCGCGTTGCGTGGCAACACGTCGACGACAATGACGCGCTCGGGGCGCTTGAAGCCCGCCAGATGCTCCCAGCACACCTCCTTCACCGAATCCTCGGTGACCGTCGCCCCCTGCTCCGGCACCACCACCGCCACCACCACCTCGCCCCATGTCTCGTCGGGCAGGCCGATCACGGCGCATTCCGCGACCCCCTCGTAGGCGTGAATCACGTTCTCCACCTCCTCTGGCGCCACCATCTCGCCGCCGCGCTTGATGAAGTCCTTGGCACGGCCCTGAAGGTAGATGTAGCCTTCTTCGTCCACATAGCCCAAATCGCCGGTGTAGAGCCACCCATCACGTATCGCCTCTTGGGTGGCGTCGGTCTGATCCCAGTACCCGGACATGAGTCGGGCGCCTCTCGTGACGATCTCGCCGGTGATTCCGCTCGTCACGCCAGCGCCTTCCTCGTCGACGACGCGGACTTCCACGTCGGGAAGCGGGCGGCCGATGCTCGAGAGATGCCGGCGCCGTTTCTCCACCACCTCCGGCGGGCCCTCCAGCACATGATCCTCCGGCGGCACCATGGCGATGGTGGAACCCGTTTCCGTCTGGCCGAATGCATTGATGAACTGCACCCCAGGCAGCTTACCGATGGCCCGCTCGATGAGCGTTGGCGGCATGGACGCCCCGCCGTAGGTGATGACGCCGAGGCTGCTGAGGTCGCGGCTCCCGAAATCGGCGTGGTCCACAACCTGCTTGAGCATCGTCGGCACCACCAGCGCGCGGCTCACCCGGTGGGTTTCCACGAGGCTCAGCCACTCGCCAGCTTCGAACTGGCGCTGGATCACCGTGGAGCGCCCTCCATATACGGACGTGAGCGCGGCCTGAAGGCCCGCGATGTGGTGCATGGGCAGACTCAGGATCGTGTGCTCGGACACTTCCGGATCCGGTGGCTCCACGTTGGCGAGCATGAACAACGTGAAAGACGTATGGCTCAGCATGACGGCCTTCGGGCGGCCCGTGGTGCCAGCGGTGAACAGCAGCACGGCTGTGTTTTTAGGATCGCCTTCAGGGAACCGCAGTTCCTCTCTCGCGCCGGAGTCCACAAGCGCCTCGTAGGCCGTCCAGCCGTCCGGGACGGCACCGCCATCCGTCGCCACCAACAGGTTCGCGCCGAGCGCGCCTGAGCGCAGTTCCTCCAGCAGCGACACGTAGCGCGACCCGGCCATCACCACCTTTGGGGTAGTGTGCTCGAGCGGGAACTGAAGCTCTTCGGCCCGGTCGCGGAAGTTCAACGGAACATACACGGCGTCGAGGCGCGCTACCGCGAAGTAGGTCTCGAGGTGCTCCGGCCTGTTGACGTCCACGACGGCGACGCGGTCACCCGCAACGACCCCCGCGCCCGCCAGAGCGTTGGCGAGGCGGTTGGAACGTTCAGCCAGCTCCGCGTAGGTTCGCGTGGCGCCATCAAACGTCGTCGCGATACGGTCGGGAACGATCGCCGACGCGATGGAGATCAAGTCATGGGTGTGCATTAGCTCAAGGATACCCGTTGCGCCAGCCTACGCTCCATGGCGAGGCCCTGGCCCAACGGCATATCGGCACCGACCCCGACCGAGCGCTTGGCCGCCCATAGGGCTGGGTCGGGCGCCTCCAGGATGGCCGTCATGCGCCGCACCGCCCGCTGCAACAATCGCCCCCTTGGCACGACCTCGTCGACGAGCCCCATGCGCAGCGCGACGGTGGCATCGAAATGCTCGTCCGCGAGCAACAGCTCCATAGCCCGTCCCTCGCCGACGATCCGGGGGAGGATCTGCGTTCCGCCCGCGGCCGGGATCAGCGCCAAGCCGGTCTCCGGCATACCGAACACCGCGTCCACCGACGCAATGCGTACGTCGCACAAACAAGCTATCTCGACGCCCGAGCCGAGGCAGTAGCCGTGGATGGCGGCGATGATGGGCTTCGGCGTGCCAAGGATTAGGCCCGGCAGATCACGCTCCCAGCGGACCGAGCGGGCCACCGCCTGCGATGGTGCCGAGCCGAACTCCGTCAGATCCGCCCCGGCGCAAAACCCACGCTCGCCTTCTCCACGAAGGATCACGCCGCGGACCCCAGGGTCGTCGCGCACCGCAGACATCGCCTCGTGCAGATCGTCACGCATCTGGACGTTGAACGCGTTGACCACCTCCGGGCGGCTCAGCGTCACCAGCGCGATATCGCCCTGCTTCTCGTAACGGATCGCCTCGAAGGTCATTCGCCCTCGAATCGCGGAGGCCGCTTCTCCGTAAAGCTCCGCAATCCCTCTGCACGGTCGTGCGTGGGATGCAGCAGGATGCTCAGGTCGGCCTCGAGCCGCAATCCTTGATCGAGCGTCAGGTCACGCGCGGCGCTGGTGGCCTCTTTAGCGTACTCGGTCGCGATCGGCCCGGCCTCTGCGATGCGGCCGGCAAGTTGTTCTGCTTCGTCACGTGAGCAGACGCGCTGTACGAGACCTGCCGCTGCCGCCTGCTGCGCGGAGAGCATGTCGCCCGTCAGCAGCATACTGAGCGCCTGCGCACGGCCCACCGCGCGCACTAGGCGCTGCGTGCCGCCGTCCCAAGGAAGCGCGCCGCTGCGCACGTGCCGGATGGCAAGGGCCGCGCCCGGGTCGGCCAGACGAACGTCGCACGCCAGCGCCAGCTCCAGCCCTTGGTCGAAGCAATCGCCGGCGATCCAAGCCACAGCCGGCTTTCGGAGCATCGCGACGGCCTCGGCTGGCGATAGCCTGGTCGGCGCTTCCGGAGCGGGCGGCGGCGCCATCCCGGTGGCGAACGCGGGGCCGGAGCCAACAAAGAGGACGACGCGGGAGTCGTCCGATGACACCTGCGCACAGGCATCGGCGAGTGCACTGACGAGCTCGTCGTCCAGGCGATTACGCTGATCGGGACGGTTGAGGGTAATCGTGGCGACCGCGCCCCGCCGCTCCACGACGGCTGCTATCGGCATCGCGCCTCCCCGGTAGCACGCCGCAGCATGCCACCGGGTCATTTCACACTGCGCCCGCTTCCACTGTCAAGGAGACCAGTCGGAAGCAGCCCGGAATGCCTCCCGCCCCTTGACAGCCAGGCCCAGCCTTTCTACCATCTACTTCTGATTAGCACTCCGGCGCGGAGACTGCTAACAGGCTACCCCAGCAAACTGCTAGTTTCGGCAACGGCGCGAAGCGCTATCTGCGCAGGGGCGCGGCACGGTGTGCGGCTAGCGGGACGGCTGTTCAGGACAAAGGAGGAGATTGTGGCAAGAAAGCTTCAGCCCTTGGGTGATCGGATCGTTGTGAAGGCCATCGAGCAGGAGTCGCAGACCAAGAGCGGTCTGTACATCCCCGATGCAGCCAAGGAACGCCCCCAAGAGGGCAACGTACTCGCCGTGGGCCCGGGCCGGGTAACCGACGACGGCACGCGCATCCCCTTGGAGATAGCCGTGGGCGACACCATCGTCTACTCCAAGTTCGCCGGTACCGAATTCACCGATGACGGCGAAGAGCTGCTCATCCTGACCGAGCGCGATGTGCTCGCGAAGGTCGGCTAGCACCAAACGTCTCATCCACCGGGCACTCGCTGGGTGCCCGGCTACCGCGAATCACAAGGAGGAGCCTCAACATGGCAAAGCAGATCCTATTCAGCGACGACGCGCGAAAGGCGCTCAAGTCAGGCATGGACCAATTGGCCAACACGGTCAAGGTGACGCTGGGCCCCCGTGGCCGAAACGTCATCCTCGACAAGAAATTCGGTCCGCCCAACGTCTGCTCCGACGGCGTCACCATTGCCAAGGAGATCGAGCTCGAGGACCATTACGAGAACATGGGCGCCCAGCTGCTCAAGGAAGCCGCGACCAAGACCAACGACGTCGCCGGTGACGGCACGACCACCGCAACGGTGCTCGCCCAGGCCATCATCACCGAAGGCTTCCGCAACATCGCCGCCGGGGCCGACCCCATGGCGCTGAAGAAGGGCATCGACGCCGCGGTCGTCGCGATCCGCGAGAGCATCAAGGCACAGTCCACCACCGTCGAGGGCAAGGAGCAGATCACCCAGGTCGCCTCCCTTTCGGCGCACGACGACGAGATGGGCCAACTGATCGCCGAGGTCATGGAGAAGGTCGGCAAGGACGGCGTGATCACCGTCGAGGAGTCCAAGGGACTCGGCTACGAGGTCGAGTACGTCGAGGGCATGCAGATTGACCGTGGCTACATCTCCCCCTACTTCCTCACCGACTCGCAGCGGATGGAGTCCACCATCGAGGACCCTTACGTGCTGATCACCGACAAGAAGCTCTCCGCCGTCAACGACCTGCTGCCGGCGCTGGAGAAGGTGCTGCAGATCACCAAGAACGTCGTCATCGTCTCCGAGGACGTCGAGGGCGAAGCGCTCGCCACCCTGGTAGTCAACAAGCTGCGCGGCACGCTGAGCGTTCTGGCAATCAAGGCCCCCGGCTTCGGCGACCGGCGCAAGGAGATGCTCCAGGACATCGCCATCCTGACCGGTGGCACCGTCATCAGCGAAGAGATCGGGCGCAAGCTCGACTCCGTCACGCCCGAGGACTTCGGTCGAGCCCGCCGCATCGTCGCCACCAAGGACGACACCACCTTCGTCGAGGGCCATGGCACCGAGCAGGATATCCAGGACCGCATCTCCCAGATTAAGTCTCGCATCGACGACACCAGCTCCGACTTCGACCGCGAGAAGCTGCAAGAGCGACTCGCCAAGCTGTCGGGTGGCGTCGCCATCATCAAGGTAGGAGCAGCAACCGAGATCGAGCTCAAGGAGAAGAAGGCCCGCGTCGAGGACGCCCTTTCCGCAACCCGAGCAGCGGTTGAGGAAGGCATCGTCCCTGGTGGAGGAGTCGTCCTCGTGCGAGCGACCGCGGCTATCGAAAAGCTGAAGCTCGAAGGCGACGCAAAGACCGGCGCGGACATCCTCAAGAAATCGCTTGAGGAGCCCGTCCGGCTCATTGCCATCAACTCCGGCCAGCCCGGCGACGTTATTGTCGACGGTGCGAAGAAGGCCGAGGCCGACTGGGGCTTCGACGCCGACGCCGGCGTCTGGGGCCACATGTTCGAGCGCGGGATCGTGGACCCGGCGAAGGTTACCCGCGCCGCGGTCGAGAACGCAGCTAGCGTCGCGGCCATGGTGCTCACCACCGAGTCCGTAGTGACGGACCTCCCCGAGAAGAACGCGTCGGCGCCCGCCATGCCGGACATGCACGACTTCTAGGAATGGCTTCCAGCCAATCGAAAGAGGCCTCCGCGGTGCGGAGGCCTCTTTCATTTCGCCATCGTCGCGCTACGCCATCACACGGCAAGCAGCTTGCGGAACCGTGCCTCTGAGCGATAGGGCCCGACGATTGCGAACCGGTAGCCTCCGTTGCCCAGGTACATGTTCGCCGCCTGGCGCACTTGCTCGGGAGTCACGGCACGCAAATCCTCGACCACCTGGTCGAGCGTCGTGATGAAACCGCGCAGCAGCTCGTGGCCACCCAGCCAGCCCATCACCGCACGCGAATCCTCAAGCCGCAGGCCCAGACGCCCCACCGCGAACTCCGTCGCCTTGTGCAGCTCCTCCTCGGGCACGTCGTCGCGCAGCTTGGCAAACTCGCCCAGCACCGCGCCGACCGTCTCGTCCACCTTCGCCGTGTCAACGCCGCAGTAGACCACGAGCGCGCCGCAGTCACGGTAGTGCATAGAACTGGAATGCACTTCGTACGCCAACCCCCGGCGCTCGCGCACCTCCATGAACAGCCGGCTGCTCATCCCTTCGCCCATCACCGTGTTCATCAGGTCCACCGCGTAACGATCACCAGCAACACTGGACACGCCGTCCATGGCCAGGCACAGGTGGGCCTGGTCCGTTTTCCGGGTTCCCAACGAGACGCGATTGCCCGCAGCCGCGGGTCGAACGGCCTGCCACTCGATCGGCGTGCCGACCTTCCATGCGCCCATGTGCTCGTCCAAGAGCGTGACCACCTCATCGTGGGTCACGTTCCCCGCTACTGACACCACCACGTTGCCAGGAACGTACTGCCGGGCGTGGTACTCCTGCAGCGCCTGACGGCTGATCGCGCTCACAGACTCCTTGGTGCCGCCGATGTCCCGTCCCATGGCCTGCTCCGGCCACAGCGCCTCGTCGATCAGCAGATCGGCAAAGGCATCGGGCTGGTCATAGGTCATGGCCAGCTCCTCGATGATGACCCCACGCTCACGCTCCATCTCATCGGCATTGAAGAGTGGGTTCAGCACCATGTCGGTGAGCACGTCTAGGCCTAGCGCGAAATGATCCTGCGCCACCTTAGTGTAGAAGATCGTCGCCTCGCGGTCCGTGCTGGCGTTGAGGATGCCACCCACGGACTCGATGGCGCTGCTGATCATCTGTGGCTCGGGCCGACGCTCCGTGCCCTTGAACAGGATGTGCTCGAGGTAGTGAGAGGCCCCCGCATTAGCCTCGTCCTCGTAGCGCGATCCAGCGCCGACGAAGATCCCGATGGAAACAGACCGGGTGTGCGGCATGGAGCTGGTGAGTATGCGAAGCCCATTGGGCAGAACGGATCGTTCGTACACGGAATCTCCTCCGGTTGGCAGCGGCGTCGCGCAGCCGCCATGCAGGCCATTTTAGGCCACGCCCCGAGTTGAGCGTCAAACCAGGAAGGCTACACCGGCTCCAACGTGGTTTGCCCGCCCATGTACGGCACGAGCACGTCGGGCAGCCGTACGCCGCCATCGGGCTGTTGGAACGTCTCGATGATGGCGATGATCACGCGAGGCAGCGCGAGGCCCGAGCCGTTCAGCGTGTGCACGAGCTCGGCCGGGCCGCCAGCCTTGCGGCGGAACCGCACGTTCGCCCGGCGCGACTGAAAGTCCGTGCAGTTGGAGCAGGAGCTCACCTCGAGCCACTCGTTCGACGCCGGCGCCCAGATCTCCACGTCATAAGACTTGGTGGAGGGGAAGCTGATGTCACCGGTGCAGAGCTGCAGGTGCCTGAACGGAAGATTGAGGCCGCGCGCCACGTCGGAAGCGGCTTCGACGATCTCCATCAGCACAGCATCGGACGACTCCGGCTCCACGAACTGGTACATCTCCACCTTCTCGAACTGATGAACGCGCTTGAGACCACGCACCTGGCTCCCTGCAGCCGCCTTCTCGCGCCGGAAACAAGGCGTGTGCGCCATGTAGCGAATCGGCAGGGAGCTCCGCTCGATGATCTCATCGCGATGCAGGTTCGTGAGCGGTACCTCTGCGGTGGGGATCAGCCAGAGGTCTTCTTCGGCGTCGCGATAGAGGGCATCGGCGAATTTGGGCAGGTTGCCGCTGCCCTCCATGGTCTGACCGAGCACCAGGAACGGCACGCTGCGCTCGCCGTAACCGTGGCGCTCTCGGTGCAGGTCGAGCATCCACGTGACCAGCGCTCGCTGAAGACGCGCGCCCACGTCGCCCAGCACGTAGAACATGCGGCCTGCGATCTTGGCGCCACGCTCGAAGTCGGTGATGCCGAGCGACTCGGACAGCTCCCAGTGAGGCTTCAGCGGGAAGTCGTAGGAACGTCGCTCCCCCTCCTCGTGGCGCACCACGTTCCCCGTCTCGTCGGGACCGTCTGGCACATCGTCCGACACCAAATTCGGAATCGTCAGCATCAGCGACCGGAGCGTCTCGTCGACTTCGCGCACGTCAGGATCGATGGCCTGTAGCCGCTCTCCCAGCACACGAACCTCTTGTTTCTGCGCCTCAGCAGCATCGCCTCCACCCTGACGCATAAGCTCGCCGATCGCCTTGCTGCCCTCGTTGCGCTTCGCTCGCAGCTCGTCCGCCTCGGCCACCAGCGACCTGCGTTGCTCGTCGAGCCGCAACAGCTCATCGACCACGGCCGCATCCTCCTGCCGGCGCTCCATGGACCGGCGCAGTATCTCGGGCTGCCGGCGGATGAGGTCGATGCTAAGCATCGCCGGCACTCCGCACCTGCGGGAAGAGGAGCACGTCGCGGATCGTGCTCTGGCCTGTGAGCAACATAACGAGCCGGTCGATGCCGATGCCGAGCCCACCGGTAGGCGGCATGCCGTGCTCCAGCGCGATGAGGAAATCCTCGTCCATGCGGTCGAGCTCCTCACCTTGGTAGCGCTTGCGCAACGCCTCCTGCTCCTCGAAGCGCTGCCGCTGCACGTCGGGATCGTTCAGCTCCGTGAACGAATTGGCGATCTCCATGCCTGCGGCGAACGCCTCAAAGCGCTCCGCGTAGCGGGGATCGACCGGACTGGACTTGGCGAGCGGGGACATCTCCACGGGGTAGTCGACCAGGAACGACGGCTGCACCAGCTTCGGCTCGACGAACGTGCCCACCAGCTTGTCGATCAGCCGCCCGCGGCTCTCGGCGTACGTGGCCGGGATACCGGCCTCACGCATCCGATCGGCGAGCGACTCCGCGGTGGGATAGTCGTCTAGCTCGACGTCCGCATACTCCTTCACGGCGTCATGCAGCGAGATACGGAGCCATGGCGCCGCGAGCCGGATCTCCTGGCCTTCGAAGGACACCGTCGTGGCGCCGAGCGCCTCCTGCGCTACCTGAGGCACCATCGTTTCCACCATGGCCATCACGTCGTTGTAATCGGCGTAGGCCTCGTAGCTCTCGAGCAGCGTGAATTCGGGATTGTGATCGGCGTCCACACCTTCGTTGCGGAACACACGGCCGATCTCGTAGACCTTATCCATACCGCCCACGATGAGCCGTTTCAAGTAGAGCTCGGTCGCGATGCGCAAGTAGAGCTGGCGGTCCAGCGCCAGATGCTGGGTCACGAACGGCTGCGCCATGGCACCTGCGGGCACCGGGACCAAGACCGGGGTGTCCACCTCGAGGAAACCGCGGCGGTCGAGGAACCGGCGTATGGCAGAGACGATGCGACTGCGTGTGCGCATCGTCTCGTGCACCTCGCGGCTCGAGATGAGGTCCAGGTACCGCTGGCGGTAGCGCTGCTCGATGTCACGCAGCCCATGGAACTTCTCGGGCGGAGGCCGCATGGCTTTGGCCAGCATCGTTAGCTCCGTCACAGCCAGCGACGGCTCGCCGGTCTTCGTGCGCATCATGGTGCCTGCGGCACCGAGGAAGTCGCCAAGGTCGATCTCGTCAAGAAGCGCATAGCCGTCGCCAACCGCGTCCTTGCGGACGAACAACTGCAGCCGCCCGTCCTGGTCGCCGATATCGGCGAACGTGACCTTGCCCATGCCGCGCATGCGGCTCAAGCGGCCAGCCACGACGACGAAGGGCGCCTCGCCGGCAGCGGCCTCCGAGGCCGCGAGCGCCGCAGCGGCCTCAGAGGTCGTATGCGTACGCCTGAATCGCGGTGGATAGGGGTCGACGCCTTGCTCGACGAGCCGGTCGCGCTTGGTGCGCCGGCTGCGCAGGAGCTTGTCACCTCGTTGGGTCGACATGGGGCTAGCGGACCGAGAGTATCTTGGTCTGCTGCACCCCGGCTGGGACGGTGAACTCCACCGTCTCACCGGCCTTCCTACCGAGCAGCGCGCTCCCCATGGGCGACTCGTTGGAGATGCGCCCCTCCGCGGGAGAGGCTTCGGTGCTGCCGACGATGGTGTAGGTGTCCGTGCGCTTTGCCTTGAGCGATTGGACCTTCACGATCGAACCCACCTCAACCACGTCAGACTTGGTGCCCCCGCGTCCGTGGTCTGGGATAATCACCGCATTCTGGATCATGTTTTCAAGCTCTTGGGTGCGGGCCTCCACGAAGGATTGCTCGCTCTTGGCCTCTTCGTACTCGGCATTATCGAGCTCTCCCACTTCCTTCGCACCCTGGATGCGGTCCGCGACCTCTTGGCGGCGAACCGACCGCAGGTAATCGAGCTCCTTTTCCAGCGTTCTAAGACCTTCGGTGGTCAGGTAGGTGTCGTCCGGCGCCATGGCAACCTCGCCCATCGCCCTGCGTCTAAACAAAACAAGCACCGAGTAGCCAACCGGCCCTCGGCGCACCATCCGAACGACACGAATGTTACGCTCACGGGGCAGGGAAGTAAACCGTCTCGCCATGGCCTTGGACTGGCGCAGGGGAAATGGGGACGGGGCCAGTACGCCATCCAAGTTCGAGATAATCGCCCTTGCGTTGGTCTGAGTACTACCTATTTTATAAAACTTAGTTTACGATATCGACCAGATTTTTGCGTATGCACGCCTTTCCAAGGTGTGCCGATGCTTTGCTGCGAGGCGCGACGTGCGGGTGACCGGTGGAGCAGCCAGGGGGGTACCCCTGCGATCACCAGTGGCCCCCGGCGTGCGGCCCACGACCGACCGGGTCCGCAGCGCGCTGTTCAGCATCCTGACCGGGTACGGCTTGGAGGAAACGGTAGTGGCAGACCTATACGCGGGAACGGGCTCCCTGGGCATCGAAGCGCTCAGCCGTGGCGCCGCGCACGCCGATTTCGTGGAGGCAGACCGCCGCCAGGTCGCGGTGATCAAGGCCAACCTAATCGCCACCAAGACAGCAGGTCGCGCCGACGTACTGCAGGCGACCGTGGAGGATGCGCTCCCCCGAATGGGTCGGCGATACGACTACATGATTATGGACCCGCCGTACACGAAACCGTTCCCCGCCGACGTCGTCGAGCGTATCGGGGAGCTGGGCCTGCTCACTGAGGGCGGCCTGGCCATCGTCGGGCATGCCAGCCGGGTCGAGGCTCCCATGGTTTGCGGCGCCATGACCCGCACTCAGAACCGGCGGTACGGCGACGCCTCCCTGGCCTTCTACGAACTGTCCACAGATCCAGAGGCGACAACTTGACGGTCGCTATCTACCCGGGACGTTTCGACCCAGTGACCGAGGGGCATCTGGACATCGTCAAGCGCGCCGCAAAACTGTTCGACAAGCTCGTCATCTCCGTGTTCGAGGCGCCAGCGACGCAGACCATGTTCAACACCGAAGAGCGCATGAGCCTGTTCCGCGAAGCGGCCGCCGGCGTGTCAGGCATCGAGATCACCAGCTTCAGCGGGCTGGTGGTCGATTATGCCCGCAAGCAAGGCGCCTCCACCATCGTCCGCGGTATCCGCATGAACGCCGACTTCGAGTACGAATTCGAGATGGCATTGATGAACCGCAAGCTCGCACCGGACGTGGATGTCGTCTGCCTGATGACCGACATCCAGTACCAGTTCGTGCGGGCGAGCCTACTGAAGGAGGTCGCCCGCCTGGGTGGCGACATCGGCGGACTCGCTCCGCCGAACGTGATCAAGGCGCTCGGCGAGCGCTTCGGCAAGTGACATAGAGGTAAGGAGGACGCAGTTGGAAATCCTAGAACTGATCGACAAGCTGGAGACCATGGCAAGCCAAGCGAAGAAAGTGCCCATCACCGGGCGTGCCATGCTCGATGCCGAGCGCCTGCTGGAGCTCATCGACCAGATGCGGCTCGCCGTGCCCCGAAACGTGCAAGAGGCGCAGGATGTCCTCGAGCGGCGCGAGCAGATCGTCAGCCAGACCATGCTCGATGCACGCCGCATCCGCGCAACCGCCGAGGCCGACGCACGGGCGCTCGTGGAAGAGAGCGAGCTAACTAAGTCCGCTAAGAAGCGAGGCGAAGAGGTTTACGCCGAGGCCGAGTTGAAGGCCGACCGCCTGCTGTCCGCCGTCGAAGCGGAAGCACGCCAACGCTTTGCCGGCGCGGACCAGTACTGCCAGGACGCGCTCGCCACCCTCGAAGAGCAAGTCGTCACAGTGCTCAACGCCATCCACGCCGGGCAGCGCGTGCTGTCCCCCGCTGAGGCGATACTCTCCGAGCCAGCCTACGAAGAGGAGACGCCCGCCGTTACAGGGGTCTAGGGCTTAACTATGCGCCTGCCGCTTCGTTACTGCTTCAGACTAGAACGTCGCGGCTCCCGCCGCTCCGGGCGGGTTGGGTGGTGCGCCCTGACGGCTCCAAGCTGAAGCCGCCGGGCGGCTTCAGCTTGCGGTTGATGAGCGGCAGGGAGTGGGTGCTGGGGTTGCACCCGCCCCGCGCCCGCCCTGCAGCGCGGCGGCATCAACCTCGGTACGTGGTCACCGCGTCCACCAAGGCCGGCATCCCCGTCTCCTTGATGTGCTTGATCGCGCGCTCGATCGCCGGACCTAGGTCGTTCGGGTCCTCGATCGGCCCTTGGCCGTACCAGCCCATCGCCTCGGCCAGCTTCGCGAAGTGCGGCTCCGGGTTGGCGAGCTCCATGCCCAGGAACGCCATCTCCTCATTCCGTCCGCGGTCCTTGGCGATGGCGATCTGGTGCTCCCAGTCGTTGTAGTACGCCCGATTGTTGTACATCACCACCAGCAACGGGATCTTGTGGTAGGCCGCGATCCATAGCGAGCCTGCGTCGAACATCAGGTCGCCGTCGGGCTGAATCGATACCACCAGCTTGCCCGAGCCCTTGTGGGCCAGCGCCACGCCCAGCGAGATGCCGACCTGCGTGCCTGTGCCCAATGGCGCTCCAGGGAATTGCTCCGTCTTGTCGAAGTCCCACAGCCGGCGGTTCCAGCCGTCCAGCACGGCCCCGGTCATCACCCAATCCTCGTCCTTGATCTTGTCCCAGACTTCCGAAGAGAGGCGTGGCAGCGTCATGGGCTTGCTGTCCCAGCCGTCCTTCGCCCGCTCGGCCCAGCCGGCACGCAGGTTGTCGTGGATCACGCCGATCTTCTCGGCGCGTTCCTTGATGGGGCCCGCGTGGCTCGACCCGAGCTTCGCCTTCACGGCGTCGATCACCTGGCCGAGAGCGATGGTCGGGTCGGCGGTTGCGAACACGTCGACCTCATATATCTTCAGGAAGGTCTGCGCCCACGATTTGATCGCTGCGTCGCGATAGCTGAGGTCAATGATCTTGCAATCGTCGGGGATGATCGGCGTGCGCTCGCGCGTCGTCCGATTAAGCGTCGTCAGCGCCCGCTCGAAATCGCGAACCTCAACGCCGAACAGCAGGTCCGCGTCCTTGAATACGTCGCGGTAGTCGGTCACGTCCAGCCGATTCGTGTTCGGGAAGTTCATGCGGCGCCCACCATCCACGACGGGGATTGCGAGGAGCTCGGCGAGCTCCACCAGCTTGTCGACCGCAGCCTGGCTCTGACCAACCATGTCGGCAAGCGCCACCGGCCGCTTCGCCGCGACCAGCATGTCCGCAATCTTCTCGACCGTGTTCGCGTTCAGCGCCGACGGGTCCGGTGCAACGAGCCGCTTCGGGTCGAGCATCGGCACCTCCACCAGCAGCGGGTCCTCTTGCAGGTTGGAGTCAAAGACCAGGTACACCGGTCCGTAGGGGGGCGTGGTGGCCACGCGGTAGGCCCTTGCGAAGGACTCGGGCACGCTCGCGACGGTATGGGGCTGGTCGTCCCACTTGGTGTACTCGCGCACCACGTCGCCCTGGTCCTGAGCGGTGTGGATCCAGTCGATGAAGGGCCGGCGCCGAGAGGTGTCCATCGGACCAGTGGCGCCGAGCACGATGACGGGAGCCTCGTCCACGTAAGCGTAGTACACGCCCATGGTGCTGTGCAGCAGGCCAACCAGGTTGTGCACGATGGCGGCCATCGGCTTGCCGGTGACGCGGGCGTAGCCATGGGCGATGCCGATCACGATCTTCTCGTGGGTGCACTCGATGATCTCTGGCGTGTTGTCGCCGTAGTTGACGATCGAGTCGTGGAGCCCGCGGTACGACGCTCCCGGGTTCAGCGAAGCGAACTTGATCTCGTACTGCTTCAGCATGTCGACGATGATGTCGGAGCCGTACTTGTCGTAAGGCATGAGATCCCTCCCACGAATCGATGATGTTCGGCGAATCCGCCTAGCGCCTGCGGGATTATGCCACATCCGCTCGCTTTCGACGCAGCCCGGCAGGGCGAGCGGCCGGCAAGGCCACGATATACTCCGTCGCAACATCCCCTGGAGGCGCCCATGTCCGCCACTCTCGATCTCGCCCGATGCGTCGTTAGCACCCCTGCCGATGGCGTCCCCGAGGCCATGCTGCACGAAGCGAAACGAACGCTGATCAACGTGCTGGCCATCTCCCTGTCCGCGTCGCCCGCCAAGCCTGCCAGGGTTCTGGTGGACTGGGCCAAGGCCGAGGGCGCCAACGAGCGCGCCACGGTCGTGGGCAGCGGCCTGCGCACGAGCCTCACCAACGCCGCGCTGATCAACGGGTTCCTCGCACACCTGCAGGACTACGACGACACGCACTTCCCCACGGTCCTGCATCCCTCGGCACCGGTGTGGCCAGCCGTGCTGGCGCTCGCCGAGAGCACCGGCGCATCGGGCAGGGACACGCTAGCCGCGTTCGTGCTGGGTGCGGAGGTCGGCTGCCGGGTGAGCATGTCGGTGCATCCGTGGCACTACGACGCCGGTTGGCACATCACCGGGACGGCCGGCGTCTTTGGGTCAGCGTGCGGCGCGGCCAAGCTGCTGGGACTCACGGACGCTCAGCTATCCGACGCACTCGGCGCGGCGGGCACCCAGGCCGCTGGCGTCCGCGAGGTGTTCGGCAGCGACTCCAAGGCCCTGCACGCGGCCAAGGCCGCGAGCAACGGCTTGCAGGCCGCCATGCTGGCGAAGGAGGGTTTCACCGGACCCGAGGACCTAATCGGTGGACGGCGTGGATTCTGGGGCGTGCTGTCCGCGGCGGGCCATGACGAGGCGCAGCTCACGGAGGGCTTCGGCACGCGCTGGGAGCTCGCGAACAACGGCCTCAAGCCCTATGCCAACGGCGTCGTATCTCACCCGATCCAGGACGCGGTCATCCAGCTCCGCAACGCCCACGGCCTGAGCGCAGACCATGTCACCGCCATCCGAGCGCGCGTGCATCCGCTGGTGCTCGAGCTGATGAATCGCCCCGAGCCAAGGCGTGGGTTGGAAGGGAAATTCTCCTTCCAGCATTGCGCCGCGGCCGCTCTAGTCGACGGCGCAGGCCACGATGCGCAGTTCAGCGACTCCAAGGTCGCCGACCCGGTCATCTCGGCACTGCGGGCGAAGGTGAGCGCGACCATCGACGAGTCGGTTCGTGAGGACGAGGTGCGCCTCAGCATCGAGTTCGACGACGGGACGTCGGTTGAGACCCACGTCGAGCACGCCACGGGGACGCCGGAGAACCCCATGTCTGACGCCGTGCTGGAGGCGAAGTTCAGAGACCTGGCCGGAGAGGTCCTCGGCGCGGACCAGGCCGACCGCCTCCTCGCCGCCGTGTGGGCGCTGGACGGGGCGCCCGACGTAAGCGACGTCGCTAAACTCATGGTCAAGGCCCAGGTGCCCGCATGACCGAGGCCATCTTTCACACTGACTCCTACGCGCGCGAGTTTACCGCGACGGTCACCGCCGTCGACGGGAACGCCGTCGTGCTGAACCGCACCGCCTTCTACCCCGGAGGCGGGGGCCAGCCCAACGACACCGGCACGCTGTCGTTCGATGGGAGACAGGTGAGCGTGACCAAGGTGGCTCGCCGCGATGGCGAGATCTACCACGAGCTCGACGGCGACCCGGCGACGGCTGGCACGGAGGTCACGGGTGTCATCGACTGGGAGCCGCGCCATGCATTGATGCGAACGCACACGGCGCTGCACATCCTGAGCGGCGTGATCTGGCGCGACTTCGGTGCTCAGGTCACTGGCGGGAACATGACGCCGCTCGCCGCGCGCATGGACTTCGAGATCGAGGCCATGAGCGCCGACTTCGCCGAGCGCGTCGAGACGCTGGCCAACGCGGAGATCGCCGCGGCACGACCGATCGAGGTTAGCGTGTTGCCGCGCGACGAAGCCATGGGCATCCCCGACCTCATCCGTACGAAGATCAACCTCCTGCCCTCTGGCATCCCGGAGGTGCGCCTCGTGGACATCAAGGGTCTGGACCTGCAGGCGGACGGCGGCACGCACGTGCACGACACCAGCGAAGTGGGCCGCATCCGCGTGGTCGGCCATGAGAGCAAGGGGCGCATCAACAAGCGGCTGCGCATCGAGATAACGAACGCCTAGGCGAGACCGTCGCGCTGCAACATTGAGGAGTACAGCGAAACAAAGCTCCTTTGCCAGGGGACAAAGGGGGTTCTCCCTTTTCCTCAAACGTAACGCGAGCGCGAGGGTGGGACCGCCCCACCTCTATGGCAACCGTCTCACCATCGTTTGACGCTGTTCGCCCGCAGCCCTACCATGCGGGCGCTAACAGCCTTGCGCGGGCCGATCGGCTTGCCGCGCGGAGGAGATGACGTGGATCGAAAGCTCACTGGTAAGTACGCGATCGTCGGCGTGGGGCAGAGTCCGCTCGGCAAAGTTCCCGACATGGGGCCGCTGGACCTGCTGGCCGTGGCCGCCAAGAATGCCATCGAAGATTCGGGCATCGACAAGAACGATATCGACGGCCTGATCACGCGTGGCCCCGACGACATCAACAACCACCACCAGCGTATCGGCCAGGTGCTCGGCCTGGACGTGAACTTCAGCACCAGCACCGACAACGGTGGTGCCAGCCAGATCGTCAACGTCGCGATCGCCTGCATGGCCATCGAAGCTGGCATGTGCAACACGGTTCTGGTGGGCTATGCCCGCGACTCCTGGTCGCGCTCGCACCGCAACCGCTCTGCGAACATGATGGTGCAGACCACCGACCCGTCGCTGGCACGCCGTGAGTTCGGACCCGAGTTCGGCATGTTTGGCGCGCCGGTGAACTACGCTCTATCGGCCCGGCTCCACATGCAGCAGTACGGAACGACCAAGGAGCAGCTCGGCAGCATTGCCCTGGCCTTCCGCGAGCACGCGCAGCGCAACCCGCTGGCCTTCATCCAGAAGCCGCTGACCATGGAGGACTACCTAGACGCCAAGACCATCGTCGATCCGCTGAGCTTCTACGACTGCAGCATCTTTGCCGATGCCGGCGGCGCCGTGGTGGTGACTACGCTGGAGCGAGCCGAGGCGCTGGCGCAATCCCCCGCGCACATCCTTGGATTCGGCTTCGGCAACAACCTGCGAGGCTGGCATTACGGCGACCACATGGTCAACACCGGCGCCAAGCGGGCGGGCGAGACCGCCTACGCCATGGCGGGCGTCGGCCCGAAGGACATCGACGCGGCGCAGCTCTACGACTGCTTCACGCAGATGGTGCTGCTCCAGCTCGAGGACTACGGCTTCTGCGAGAAGGGCGAGGGCGGACCGTTCGCCGCGTCCGGCGCGCTGCGGCTCGGCGGCGTGCTGCCGACCAACACGTCGGGCGGCCAGCTCTCCGAGGCCCACGCCGAGGGCATGCTGCAGGTGGTGGAGGGCGTGCACCAGGCCCGCCGCGACTACGGCCCCGACCGCCAGGTCAAGGACGCCGAATTGGTGTTCGTGTCCGGCCACGGTGGAGCGACGACCTGCCAGTCAGCATTGATCTTGGGGAATCACCGGTAATGACCACCTACAACAAACCCATCCCTGTTCCGTCGCCATCCACCGAGTTCTTCTGGACCGGTGTCAAGGAGCACCAGCTCCTGTTGCAGCAATGCGATAAGTGTTCCGCCTATCGGTTCCCGCCGAGCCCCATCTGCCCGGAATGCCTGAGCAGCGACTACACCGTCAAGCCGGTGAGCGGCAAGGGGACGGTGTTCACCTTCGGCGTCTACCACCGCCTCTACAGCCCGGCCTTCGAGGAAGACCTGCCCTACACCGTGGGCATGATCGAGCTGGAGGAGGGACCTAGGCTGGTGAGCAACGTCGTGGGGATCGCACCGGACGACGTCTATTGCGGCATGCCCGTAGTGGTGACGTACGACGACATCACCGACGACGCGACGCTCTACAAGTTCAAGCCGGCCGGCTAGGCCCGCCCGCGCGGCGCGTGGCGCAGGCTAGAATGCCTGCCCATGAGCCGGGTCTCATCCTCACCTCCTCGCTGGGCTGTCTACGTCTGGCTCGCCGTGGGTGTGGCGAGCGTGTCCGCCGCCGCCATCTTCATCCGTCTCGCCGACGCAGCGCCCATGACCGTGGCCGCGTATCGCATGGTGCTGGGCGCGGCACTGGTGGCAGCGCCGACGCTTGTCCGGTCCAAGTCGGCGCTGCGCGCGCTGCGCCGCGACGACGGACCGCTGCTGGTGCTGTCGGCCGTGTTTCTGGCCGGGACCACTCTGAGTTTCACCGCATCACTCTCGCTCACGTCGGTGGCGAGCTCGGTGCTGTTGGTGACGACCGCACCCGTGTTCGTGGCCGTCGGTTCGCACCTGCTGCTGCGTGAGCGAGTCGGGGCGCTGACCACGACGGCGGTGGCCGTGAGCATGGCGGGTGGCCTGGTGCTAGCGCTGGGATCGTGGGACGGTGAGGGTCGCCACATGGTAGGCGACGCGCTAGCTCTGGTGGGCGCGATCACGGTCGCCGCGCACATGGTCGTGGGACGGCGGCTACGTGGGCACATCGCCAACCTGCCCTACATCACCATCGTCTACGCCATCGCAGGGGCGCTGCTGCTGGGCGCGGCGATCGCGTCGGGCGTGCCTATGCTGGGACTGCCCGCCGAGACGTACCTCTGGATAGCCATGGCGGCGCTGCTGCCACAGGCGGTAGGCCATTCATTGCTGAACTGGTCGCTGGGGCACATGCCGGCAACCAACGTAGCACTAGCCGTGCGCGTGGAGCCAATCATCGCAACGCTGATCTCGATCCCGGTGCTAGGCGAGGTGCCGCCGTGGACTGTCGTGCCCGGCGGCACGCTGGTGCTCGCCGGGGTGTACCTAGCGATCCGCGGCGAGGCCCGGATGTCTAGCCTCCGGCCTCCCGGATAAAGTCCGACGCGCGCTCCGCGATCATCATCACCGACACGTTGGTCGCGGCGTGCGGTACCGTCGGAATGATCGAGGCATCGGCCACCCACAGGTTGTCCATGCCGTGCATCTTAAGCCGGTTGTCGACCACCGCCATGGGATCTGACGCCAGGCCCATCATGCACGTGCCCGAGCCGTGGTGGTGGCTGTCGTAGGTGGACTGGGCATAGCGCACCCAGTCCTCTTCGGGCCCCGGCATCATCAGGTCACCGTAGAAGGGCGCCAGCGAATCGTGCTGCACGAAGTCGTTTACGAACTCCATGGCCGTGCGCATAGCGGTCGTGTCGGTGGGGTGCTGCAGCATGCCGTCGTCGATCACCGGCAACTCGTGGATGTCGGTGGATCGCAGCCAGACCTGCCCTCGGTTGTGTTGCTCAACCATGTTCACAGCGATGGGCATCATGGGCTTCAGCCCCTCGACGCCCACTGGCGCGCGCATGTATATGTGGAAGTTGCCGACCGATTGGTTTGGGTCGGATTTGTAGACGAGCTGGAAGCCGGCAACGACCCAGTCGGGGCTGAACTCGCCGACTCCCTCGAACACCATGTTGACCGCGGCGTGATCCTGGTAGTTCTGGCCGATGCCCTCCAGCGGATGCACCACCTTCACGCCGAGACGCTCTAGCTCGCTCACGGGGCCGATGCCGGAGAGCTGGAGCACCTGCGGGCTGTGGTAGGTGCCGGAACTCAGCATGAAGTTGTCCGCCGAGGCGGTGTGCACGTCGCTGCCCTGGAGATAGCGCACACCCGTCACCTTCGTGCCGTTGACCTCCAGCGAGACCACCGGTGCATCGCTGATGATCCGCAGGTTCGCCCGGTCCCGCGCCGGGCCGACGTAGGCCACGGCAGTCGACTGGCGCAGGCCGTCCTTGACGTTGTGAGCGGACGGCGAGATGCCGTCCCGGACCGCCACGTTGTTGTCGGGGGTCAGCGGGTAACCGAGACCGACCGCACGGTCGATGAACGCACGCATGGGCGGCGCCATCTCGTCATCCAGTGACATGTCGTGCTTCACGGTGATAGGTCCGTCGGTGCCGTGGTACGGCAGGTGCCCATAGTCTAGGTCGTTCTCGATGCGCTTGAGGATCGGCAAGCAGTCCTCGAACGACCAGCCCATGTTGCCCAGCGCCTCCCATCGGTCCAGATCAACCTGCGTGGGCCGCGAGACGCCCATCATGTTCACCGACGACCCTCCACCGAGGATGCGCCCACTGAGTGGGTAATACTCACTTCCGTCGATCTTGCGCTCCGTCGGGTACATCACTACGTACGAGGAT